>Ga0316198_10000077_pt1 | contig 40304 bp, 31 predicted proteins | sample OudBieAanoxic_MG_FD_204935 | JGI IMG/M metagenome (GOLD analysis project Ga0316198, IMG submission 204935) | Coastal sediment microbial communities from Oude Bieten Haven, Netherlands - site A anoxic | ecosystem: Environmental > Aquatic > Marine > Coastal > Sediment | place: Netherlands... | reverse complement strand
GCGATCACCCATCCGGCCCGATGCCAGCTATCAGCGGGGTTTTTCGCCATCGTTACCGTGAGGGCTTATCTGACCCATCTGATCCATTGACTGAGATTCCTGATCAAGATCATTGTAAAAGCAATCTCGTTGCCGGGCAATGTAGCCGGCGTTTTCGATCAGCCGGATGATTTCTTCTTTGGGAAGCATAACGTCAACCCCCGCCGCAGCAACGACATTTTCTTCGATCATGGTGCTGCCCAGGTCGTTGGCGCCGAAGGCCAGGGCCACCTGGGCGATTTTGGCGCCCTGAGTAACCCAGGAAGCCTGGATATTTTGTATATTATCCAAGACAATGCGGCTTAAGGCGAGTACCCGTAAATATTCAACCGATGTGGCCGGTTCTACCGCAATGCGCGTATTGCTGGGTTGAAAGGTCCAGGGGATAAAAGCGGTAAATCCGCCGGTTTCATCCTGCAGAGTACGGATTTTAAGCAGGTGATCGATGATATCTTCGGGTGTCTCGATATGGCCGAACATCATGGTGGACGTGGTTCGTAATCCCTGAAGGTGAGCTATGCGCATCACGTCAAGCCACTGATCGGCCGTGCATTTACGGGGTGATATCCGTCGGCGCACCCGGTTCACCAAGATTTCGGCACCACCACCGGGAATCGATCCCAGGCCGGCCGTTTTTAATCGGTTGATAACCGTTGCCACCGTCAGGTTTTCCTTTTCAGCCAGGTAGTGGATCTCCGGCGGGGAAAAACCATGGATGTGGATATCGAAACCGTTTTTGATAAACCGCAGTATTGCTTCGTGATCATCGAGGGACAGGTCCGGATGCATGCCGCCCTGGAGCAGAATTTGGGTACCGCCCAGTTTTAGGGTCTCTTCAATTTTTTGGGCCAAGGATGCTTTCGAAAGGACGTATGCTTCCGGATGGTCCAGATCGCGATAAAAGGCACAAAAACGGCATCCGGACATGCAGACATTGGTGTAGTTGATATTCCGGTCGACCACATAAGTAACCATCGGATCTGGATGAAGCCGAAGCCGGATTTGACCGGCCATGTCGCCAAGGGTCAATAGCGGCGCTTCGGCCAACAGGGTTGACGCTTGGCGACGATCGATCCTTTCGGCGTTTTCCAGTTTGATTATGGTCGGGTCACGGGGTTTCATCGATTTTCCTGCCGCTAGCGGTAATGGGCCTATAAAAAGCGTCTCGCTCCACCGGCGTAAATCCGGCCGTGGTAATCATCCGTCTCATCTCGGAGCGGGTCAGGCCGCGGGCTGATTTGGCTCCGGCCATGTGGGTAATTTTTTCTTCGATGATGGTTCCATCGAGATCATCGGCTCCGAATGCCAGGGCAACCTGGGCCAGGCGCTCTCCGATCATCACCCAGTAGGCCTTGATATGGTCAAAATTGTCCAGGAGCAAACGGGCGGCGGCGATATTTTTTAAGTCATCGAAGGCCGTTGTTTCCGGAAGATGTGCCAGCCGGGTATGGCCGGAATGAAAGGCCAGCGGAATGAAAGCCGAAAAACCGCCCGTGTCGTCCTGGAGTTCGCGTAGCGCGATCAGGTGAGCGATCTTTTCGGTATTGGTCTCAATATGGCCGTATAGCATGGTAGCATTGGTAATAATACCCTGTGTGTGGGCGGCTCTCATCACGTCGAGCCATCGCTGATGATCAATTTTGCGATGGAACAGCTTTTTACGCACCCGGGTGCTCATCACTTCGGCCCCACCGCCCGGCATCATTTCCAGACCGGCATTTTTTAAAGATGAGATGGTTTTTTCTATGGATTGGCCGCTGATTTCGGCAAAATAATCGATTTCCACAGCGGTAAAGGCCTTGACCGTGGCTTCCGGGCGAATTTTCTTTATGGTTTTAATTAGATCGAGGTAATATTGAAACGGTAATTCCGGATTGATTCCACCCACCACGTGAAGTTCACGCACCGGCTCGTCGATCCGCTCCATCAAACGGCTTTTTACATCCTTAATGGAAAGTGTGAAGGCGCCCATGTCACCGGCATCTCGGGCAAAGGCGCAAAATTGACAGCGATTGGTACAAACATTGGTGTAATTCAAGTGCTGGTTGTAAATCCAGTAGGCAATATCGCTATGGCGGCGGCGGCGCACCATATCGGCCAGGTAGCCGAGGCCGATCAGATCACCAGTGTCATAGAGGACACGACCGTCGTCATGATCGAGCCGCTGATCGGCCGATATTTTTTGATAAATGTGCTTTAGGCGGGTGTCCGTAAAATGTGGCTTCATGGTAACAGTCTTCGAATAGAAACGCTTGGATTTGAGTCGGGTCAGGTGCGAGTTGCCGATCCATAGCTGATCATGCTGCACTTAACCCTTTTTGTAATCCGGCTTCCAATCCGGAAGTGTGGGTCTTTGGTTTAAAAGAATCGAACAAGGATGGATCCATGACAGCTTCATACCCGGATAGACGCGCGACAACAGCTTGATCGGAATCGATAAATGTGAAATCTCCAGTCATTTTATGATCAGTAATCTCACGAACTTCAAGTATTACTTTAAGTCCATCCGAGGGAAACCGTAGGACAAATTGGCGATAGGAAGCTGTATAGCTGGGCAAAGATACCATGCCCTTTTGTTCATAGCACCAGACTGAAGCCATCTGGAAAGCCGTATCCAGTGCCAGAGGATCGGCCAGCCAGTTGCTGCGCAACGGTTCGGTCACCCAGTGCCCAGGCTGGGGGGCTGAATTGATTTCGGCCACCATCCCCTTGTCCGTAAGCCCCTGGACAGTCTTTAGACCGCGAAGATCTTCGCCATGAAATAGGATTGTTTCGTAGACATCATCGATACTGCGATGGTAGGGTAGGGTGGTTAATTCCGATGGGATCGTAAATACTGGTGCTTGGTTCAAAGATTCCACCAAAATTGCCCTTCCACGGGAATGAACCACTTCCATGCCGTCTTTCATTCCGTCACGCAACTCCACTGGCACTTCAAATTGATTTTCTTTGCGGCGAGCTTTGCCGGCCATTAGGCGAATAGTTCTCGATCCCCCATCCATTCGGATCCCTTTGAGCAGTCGCATGTCATCAATACCATGCAGGATCAGGCCGGGGTTTTCATGAAGGGCCCCGTGGGCAAACCATTCGGTCATCAATGCAAAGGGGACCACCGGACGGCCGTCCAATACATGTGAATTAAGGATCGGGTAATGGTGAAGGTCGACTTCCCGTCTAAACGACAGATTCAGGTGCCCAGGTGTATCGGCCGGTTTGTCGACAGGTGGCTGAGGTGCTGCCGGGACAATATCGCTACCGGTGACACGGCTGCCGATGACCACTTCCACCGGACCGTCTACCCCGGATCCCAATTCCCTGACCAGGCGGTCGGTTCCGATCTGAACAGGGATCAATCCGATACCGCGCTGTTCGAATATGCGCTTTAATGCCGGCGAGACCATGCCGCCTTCCCATGGGCCCCAGTTGATGGCTGTCACCTTGCAATTGGGGCGACGAATGGATTCGGCTTGGGCGATTTTATTGAGGACCTCATTGGCCATGGCATAATCGGACTGGCCGCCATTACCGAACCGGGCGCTGACTGAGGAAAAAAGAACGAGATATTTCAATGGATCGCTACCGGTGGCCTGAAGAAGGTTGTGCATCCCTTTTACCTTGGTGCCGAACACCCGGTCGAATGCTTCGATTCGTTTATCAACGATGAGACTGTCTTGAAGAATCCCAGCCCCGTGAATCAAGGCTGTGACTGGGCCCAGATCCGTTCTGACCTGGTCAAGCGTGTGGTTGACTTTATCCGCGCTGGTTACATCCACCGAATAATATCCGGCCTTCACACCGATATTTCTTAGTTCATTCAGGGCCTGATTGATCTCGCGATTGGATGTATGTCGGCGAAATGCTTGTTCCAGCTCAGTGGGCGAGGAAGGGCGATGATTGAATTCATGGGCCAAGATCGCTTTCTTGACGGCGGCGGCATCGGTCACATCATTTAGCCAATCTGGTGTAGGTGTCGGTTGGGGGGAACGTCCCAAAAGGGCGAAAGTGGCTCCGGTTTGCCGGGCCAGGGCCATGACAGCCTCGGCGGTTATTCCACGCGCACCCCCACTCACTACGATCACATCCTCTGGAGATAAATTCGGTGGATTGTCCGGAAATTCCGCATCTTCCAGAGAAAGTAGATAATACTCATTGGCTGTCAGATCCGGGTGGAGACCGATTTCGAGGGGTACCTGTGGGTCGGGATTCAATACTACAGCAACAATGGCTTGGGCGATGGTGGGGTGATCATCCCAGCCAGGTGCCACGTCCAACGCACGGCAACGAGTATCGGGCCATTCAATCGCCGCTGTTTTAATCAGGCCGGGCAGGGCGCCTTGCAGCGGTTGAGCTACCCCTTCACCCGAAAAACCGAAAGTGCCGTCCATGCGGGTGACAGCGGCAAAAATCAGGGGTGTGTCGGAAGTGGTATTCAAAAATTGTTTTCCCACCACTTTGGCCAGCAGAAAAATTCGTCGGATGATATCCAAGTCAATGTGCTCGTCAGGGGGCAATACTGGAATAAATCCACCGATGGGACCCTGTATCTGTTTTAAGGCGTTCGGATCGGTTGGGATGACGGCCGCGGAAATTCCTTGGTCGGAAAGGGCGGTGGCGATGGCATTGGACAAGCCGGTACCGTCCTCGGTGATAACGATGGTCGGATGATCTTTAATCTTCGACGACAGGGGCGCTGCAGTTTTGGCAATTTGAACGGAGACAATCCGGCGTTTGATCCCAGCACCATTATCATCGTTTTTTGACCGTTTTAAATCTGACCCTGAAACCGGTTTATCCTGTTTTTTATGCATTTCTCCAGCGGTCAGGTAATCAAGTATTTGACCGAGGGTTTTCAAATTTCCCATATCCTCGGGAGAAACAGTCGGCAGATTCGGCATCTGCTCTTCCATGGTGGAGAGAATTTCCACCCGTTTGATGGAGTCGATCCCCAGATCAGCCTCGATGTTCATCTCGAGGTTGAGCATCCCGGAGGGATAACCGGTTAGTTCACTGATCACGTTAAGGAGCATCGTTTTCACATTGGTTGATTGGGCCGCCGTTGAGGATGATTTGGTGCTGGCTTCAATGGTTGGATCATCCTTATGATTCGATTCCGTCTGATTTGATTTTACCGGCAATGGCTGGGATTTGTCCTTACCGAAATAGTCTACGATTTGACCGAGGGTTTTCAAATTTCCCATATCCTCGGGAGAAACAGTCGGCAGGTTCGGCATCCGTTCTTCCATGGTGGAAAGGATCTCTACCCGTTTGATGGAGTCGATCCCCAAATCAGCCTCGATGTTCATGTCGAGGTTTAGCATCTCGACCGGGTATCCGGTTAACTTACTGATAACCGCATAGAGCGTATCAACGATGGAATCCGAATTTTTAATTGCTGGCGGTTTTTCAACATCAAGAGCGGATGTTTCAAAGTCTTGAAATTCATTTGGGAGAATTTCTGCTACGGTCGGAAATATATCGGTTTCCGATAACGATCGGGGATTATTTTTACTTCCAGATAATGTTGTCTCCCAAAAATCATCCCGACCATTTGTTTCCGGTTTAGAGTCAATTATCCCGGCCGTTTGGACCGTATCCCGGGTGCGGGATATCAGGGATTCAAGCACACGGGTGGCTTCGGCCTGGGTATCGAGAAACAGTTCATGGGCCTGGGCGGTACGAGCCTGAATTTCCCGCATCGATTTTAATCCCTCGCGGATAATGGATAGGGTCGTTGAGACCGTTTCGTCGGACGATACTTCGACTATCTGCTGTTTCTCCGTGGGCGCATGGGTATCGGTTGGTTTTCTATTCATATTCGTATCCGTGTCACCTTTTTTCAAAGGCGTTTTACAAATGGTGGACGTTTGTTTATTCAAAGTATTGGCGGATGGCAAGCGCCCTTTCTTGGTATGACCTTTCCCCGATTGAGGGTTCCCATAATTCGCTCCGCCAATGGAAACGCGCATGATCGGTTTTCGCCGTTCTCCGGATGGCGGTGGGTTTTCCCATCGGTCCAGTTGAACCGGATATCCCTGTGCGGCCAGATGACAAATGCATTTTGCCAGATCGATTAGTCCGAACCGCTTGCCGTTGGAGGCGTCTAGTGCAATGGCCGTGTGGTTCTTTTTTCTCAAAATCTGCCGGATCAATCCCGTTAGAACTGTTCTGGGCCCGACTTCTACGAAAGTTTGAATGCCGTTTTCGTACTGGTTTTCCACATTTGCCACAAAATCGACCGGATTGAGGATCTGGCTCCCCAGCATATCGCGAGCAGTCGCAATATCGGCCGGATAGGCTTGCCCAGTGGTATTGGAAAAGACGGGGATATCTGTTGGGGTCAAATCGATATCTTCCAGCAGACGACGAAACGGTTTTTGGGCCTCGGCGACCAAATGGCTGTGAAAAGCAGCTGCCACCGGAAGCCGGATCGTTTTGAATTTTAGTTCCCGGCATTTTTTTTCGGCAGCATCAATGTCGGCTTGGCTGCCGGAGAGCACGCCCTGGCTGGGGCTGTTGCGGTTGGCCAGAATCACATCCGAATCGAGAGCGTTGACCAGGGTGTCCAGTTCGGCCAGGGGCGCCTTAACCGCCATCATGGTACCGGGATCGCCGGCGGTATTTCTTCCCGCTTCGGCCATCAGACGTCCCCGGGCAATGGATATTTGGCAAAATGAGTCGGTATTTATCCACCCTCCCGCTAACATGGCAGCTATCTCGCCATAGCTATGCCCGCAGACGGTATCCGGTGAAATCCCAAATTTCGATAGGATTCGAACCATGGCCAGGCTGACCGATCCGATGGCCGGCTGGGCAATGTCTGTGGATCGTAGTCTTTCTTCCAGGGCCAATTTATCATGCTTGTTTTGAGCCGGGCAGGGATAAATATAATCGCTCAGTCGAGGAGGTTTTCCAAAACATTGGTTAAACCGTTCCAGGGCGTTTAGAGCCTCCGGAAAGATACACATAAGATCTCGAGCCATGTCGACATACTGGCTTCCCTGCCCCGGAAAAACGAAAGCCAGCTTCCCCGAAATGGGTCCGCTGCCAAAAAAGGTGTCTCCAGCAGTCCAGCTTTGTTTTTCCGGATCAGCTGTTTGAAAAGCCGCTATCGTATCATCGATAACTTTTTTGAGTTCAAATTCATCTCCGCAAGATCGATCTACGACAATAAGCAGTCGACAGGGATCGGCCGGGTTGAAATCAGTTCGACTTTGAGCGGCAAGGATAGCAATCTGTTCATCGGTTAATCTCTGATTTGCTTTTTTATCCCATTTGGAAAGTGCGTCGGATATTCCTTTTGGTGTATCGGCCGATAAGGCGATGATTTCAACGCTTCCGTCCCAGGCTGTTTCTTTTTTTCCAGACGCATACTCTTCCAGAACAATATGAAAATTACTACCTCCAAATCCGAAAGCAGACACAGCGCCACGGCGTGGATGGGCCGAAGGGGATACCCAGGGACGGCTGACGGTGTTCAGATAAAAGGGGCTTTCTTCGATATGAAGGTCTGAATCTGGTATGGTTGCCTTAAGTGTGGGTGCCAGTGTTTTGTGATGCAGGGCCAGGGCGGTTTTGATCAAGCCCGCTGTTCCGGCAGCTGCCTTGGTATGGCCGATCATCGATTTGACCGTGCCCAACGCGTAGCGCGTCGCGCAAGAAACGTTATCAGGATCAGCCGGTGAAAACACTTCGGTCAGGGTTTGGAATTCGGTTTGATCACCTACCCGTGTACCGGTACCATGGGCCTCGATCAAATCAACGGTGGACGGGTTGATTTCAGCTATGTCATAGGCCATTCGTAGCGCCTTGACCTGTCCTTTTTTCCGGGGGGCATAAATACTCTGGGAACGGCCATCACTCGAAGTGCCCACAGCGCGGATGACGGCATAAATTCGATCATTATCCCGCTCGGCGTCCACCAGACGTTTTAGGGCGACGATTCCTACACCTTCTCCCAGCAAAGTACCGTCGGCATCTTCGGAAAACGGACGTATATCACCGGTAGGGGACAAAATCCCGGTTTGACCGAAACACATGTGCATAAAAATGTCATTTAATGTATCCACTCCGCCAGTCAAGACCATATCACAACGATGGGCGTTTAACTCCAAAGTGGCTAGGTGAATGGCGCTCATGGAACTGGCACAAGCGGCATCAACAACACAATTAGTGCCTCCCAGGTCGAGACGATTGGAAATGCGGCCAGCCACGACATTACCCAATAAACCAGGAAATGAATTTTCCTGCCAGGAAACATAAGATGATGAAATCCGCCGGACGACATCTTCGGCCTGATCAGTGGGCACACCCGCTTCTTTTAACGCCATGCGCCACCTGGGGTGACCTAGGCGGGCGCCCAATGGAATAACCAGCTCCTGGGTGCCGGTAACTCCGAGGATCACGCTAGTGCGGTCACGGTTAAACGGCCGCCCTGTTTCCCCGTAGCCGGCGTCATCCAGGGCCATCTTGGCAGCCACCAGTCCCAGTAGCTGAGAGGAATCGGTGGCTTCTAGCGTGTTGGGCGGGATCCCGTATTCAGCGGGATCAAAATCGATGGGGGACAGGAATCCGCCGCGGGTACAATAGATTTTGTCTGCCGTTTTCGGATCAGCGTCAAAGTAGTCCTGGGTCGACCAATGGGAGTCCGGCACATCGGTAATGGCGTCGATCCCATGGAGCAGCAATCGCCAGAATGCCTTTAGTCCTGATGCCTTGGGGAAAAAGCAGCCGATACCGATAATCGCCACGGATGTATTGATAGAAGGTTGATGCGTCAAGTTTTTCATTGGACCATATCGTAAATTTTTTCTTTCAGTCGTTTTTGTATTTGTGCCACACGCAGGGGATGAAAGGTTCCTAATTCGGCCGGCAGAGGTACGCCCTGGTTACGCAGGTGCTGAAAACGGTTGATCACGGCCGCACCGAATAAAAAATTATACGCCACGGTGGTAATGCTCCGGTTTTCAACATCTTCTAGGAATGATCCCTGGGTCCACTCGTTAAACGCACCCATGGCAGGGCCACACCAGATCTGATAGTCAAGCTGCCTGTTAGGCTCGCCGGTATTGGCCCAGGTAGACGATTGGCCTAAATAGGAGCGGAAAACAAGGGCCATGCGGTGTTTGGGGTTATGCCGGGCTCGTTCAATCTGTCTGGGATCCCTCTCGGTAAAAAACAATTGGGTTGCTTCCCATTCTTCCTCGAATGATTTTTTAAACAGATCCCGCTCGATCTGTTTGCGATCATCGCTGGGGATATCCTCATAGCAATCATAGCGAGTGTAAAGGTCGTAAAGTTTCCTGGCGCGTAGCGGAAACAGCGTCCCGCGCTTTAACACCTGGACATTAACACCCAGCTCAAACATGTCCGCCGACGGCGCCATGATGACGTCCGCTTGGCGTGTACCGGCCAGCATGTGCCGGGTTGTCACCGAAGTATCGGCCTCAATGCAGGCCTGGTTCACGGATCCGGTCAGTACAAAGGCAGCTCCCATGGCAAACGCAGCGGCGGTCGAGGTTGGTGTAGCAATGCCGCCACCCAGGCCCACACAGGGAATCCGTTGATAATTGTAGTGTTTCGCCAGTTTATCCCTTAGCGCCATCATGGTAGGCAATAGGGCCAGCGCTGGACGATTGTCCGTATGTCCTCCCGAATCAGCTTCCGCCGTGAGGTCATCGGCCATGGGTACTTGTTGGGCCAGTTCAGCTTCGCCGGCAGTTATCAAACGGTTATTCAGAAGCTCTTCGATATGCTTTTGGGGCGGCGGATTTAAAAATTGCCGAGCCACTTCTTCCCGGGATACTTTGGCAATGACGCGGTTGGGGCAAACCGTCTTTCCGTCGGCGTTTTGACGGATGCCTTTGACCCGGTAGTACGTGACCGGCAGAGTCACCTCCATAAACGCCGATGCGCTCACTAATCGAACCTGTCTTTGAAGGTAAAGTCGCACTGTCTCCATTTCAAGGGTCGAATCAGTTGGCGAATGGATTAAATTGACGCCGAACGGGAAATGATGTCGCTTTTGGGAATTCTGCAACTGCTGAATGGCCGTGTCGATCTTGGAAAGGGTTAAGCCGCCGGCACCGAAAAAGGCAAGCAAACCAGCCCGGCCAGCCGTTTCGACCAGGGATACCGACGAGATGCCGTTGGCCATGGCCCCGATAACATAGGCGTAACGAAGACCATAGAAAGTTCTGAATTTTGGATCACCCAGGTTTTCGGGAAGCAGTACCGGCGCAAAACCGAGTAAGGGCAAGGCGTACCGACCCGGAGGAGCATCCTTTCCCCAAGTCATGGTACCCTCATGACTAACCGCAAGCTCATTTTCAAAATCAATTAGATATAAAGGCCGACACAAACTTAAAAGCGCCTCTTTGAGGGCCATTGATTCCCTATATGGCGCAACGCTTCTGTTTTGCCACCACCAACCGAGGGCAGGGTTCTCTTTATTAAATAACGGGGTCACCATTTGAGGGGATACGGTCATATCACTTATAATTTAGCTATCTTATTATAAACTATATAATATATTGTATTTAAATAACTATGTCAAGAATTGATCGAAATAATTGAGTCATTTACCGGTTCTTTTAACCTCTGGGATGGTACCGGCGATGGATTCGTATCAAATGATCCTGGGTGACATGGGTGTATATCTGGGTGGTCGAGATATCGGTGTGTCCCAGCATAATTTGCACAGAGCGCAAATCGGCGCCGCCTTCAAGCAGATGGCTGGCAAAACTGTGGCGCAGACTGTGGGGTGTAATTTCCTTGATTAATCCACATGACCGGGCGTAACTTTTTAATAATTTCCAAAATCCCTGGCGTGTCATGGGTTTTCCGGCGCGAGCCACGAAGAGGTATTCACTGACATGAGATTTTAACAATAATGGCCGTGCCGTCGAGGCATATTGATCAATCCTATCACGGGCATGGCTGCCGATGGGCACAATTCGTTCCTTGGCCCCTTTCCCCAAGACCCGCACAAAACCGGCCTCTAAGTTGACATTGCCCATCTTCAGGTGAATCAACTCTGACACCCTCAGACCGGCGGCATATATGGTTTCAAGCATGGCGGCATTTCGCATGCCTGCAGGGCGGGAAAAATTCGGTGCGTTTAACAGCCGTTGAACCTCGTCAACCGTAAGGACATCGGGTAGTTTCAGGGTGGTCTTCGGCAACGCTATTGTCCGGGTCGGGTCCGAATCAATTTCCTTCGTATTTAAGAGATACCTGAAGAATCCCCTAAGTGAAACCAGATGGCGGGCACGTGATTTGGGTGCTAACCCATCATTTCTAAGCGCGATGACATATTTTAAGATCAGGGTGTTGTCAACGGCGCTCATGCGATCCACCTTGCAGGACTTGAGATAGGCCTTAAATCGGACAAGATCTCTATGGTAGGACTCGATCGTATTTTGGGATAATCCCTTTTCAGTGATCAGGTAGTTTAGGTAGAGGTCAATGAGGTTTTCGATGGGAGGCATTATATTGCTTACAGGCCGTCGATTGAAGATTACCGATTGTGAACCCATTATCAAATTTGATAAATTCGAAAAAAGTAACATTGGTGACTCCCCGAAGGAATTGCCCTTAGGGTGCCAATTAGTAAGGTCCATAAACCAGGCGTAGTTTTTTCAGGCGCGAGACTATACGCGCATGGTACGCCGAGTATCTGAAAAAAAAACGTTACAACGCCGTAGATGGGACTTTTACGACGCTATCATACGTCAATGACATAATCATCTGTCCCCAGATTGTTCAGCACTTCAGCCCCATTGTCGGTAACAATCACCTGGTTTTCAAGCCGAACACCTCCCCACCCAGGCAGGTATATCCCCGGTTCCACGGTGCATAGCATACCTGCCCTCAAGACGGTATCACTGGTAGGGCTTAGACGGGGTTTTTCATGAATAGCAAGTCCGGTTCCATGGCCTAGGCCATGGTTGAATTTATCAGTAAAGCCGGCGGTTTCAACATGGCCTCGGGCAACTGCATCGACCGCTTGGCCGTTCATTTCCGGTTTGATCGCTGCGATGGCCATTTCTTGAGCTTCGCGGACCGTCCGATAAACAGATAGAAAAATATCATCCGGTTTTCCAAGAATAACTGTTCGGGAAGTATCCGAACAATACCCGCCCCAGCGAATACCCCAATCAAAAAGGACGGGTTCCGAGAGGTTGATCTGACGATTTCCCGGAACTGCATGGGGCAGGGCGCTATTGGGCCCACTGGCCACGATGACGGGAAAAGCAAGACCATCGGCGCCGGTTTCACGGAGTCTCTTTTCCATCTCCCAGGCGATGGACCTTTCCGTCATGCCCGGCCGGAGGGTTTGGACAAAATCTGAAAAAACGGCTTCGGCCATCCTCAACGCCTGGCGCGTATGGTCGATCTCTTTTTTTTCCTTTACAATTCGCAAGCCTTCCACCAGATCCGTTGTTGCAGCCAACTCAATTTTATATTCGATTGTTTGGATGAGATTACAAATCTTTTCGTATTGGGAAACCGACATCCGCTCCGCCTCGAAACCCAGGCGATGGGTTTTTAATTCGCATAAAATGTCTGACAGGACATGGGTTAAACCCTTATCATAGGTAATGACATCGTAATTCGGCGCTTCTTCGCCCGCTTGCTGGGTGTAGCGCCCATCAGTAGCTAGCTTCAGGTCATCGGCAGTGATGAATAACACGCCCGCCGTTTCATCGTACTGGCCGTCTTCACCGGTAAAGCCGCTCAGATAGCGTCTATTTTCCTGGGTGCTTACCATTAATGTATCGATATCATCAGCGGCGATTTTTTCCCTGATGTTTTGAACCCTCATGTCCAGAACTTTTTCCATATCTATTCCCTGTGCTTGGTAACCAATAATATTTTACATAGTGACGACCCATTAATTGTTTTTTTAAAATTGGGCACTTTGTGACGTTTCCAACATAAAAATGAGAATTTTTGTCCAAGGTCAAGAAAATCAAGGGATTCCACGGAAACAATCCGTGGTACGCCGCACAAGCGATCCCGTATATTGACGCTGATATTGAGTAAAAAGTCCATTTATGGATGGAAACGAGTTAACTGATCATTTCCCGCGACTCCCTTGAACGTCTTGGGTTCAAAATGGGCACGGATGCCGACCATAACCACCAGGGGGAAACGAGCTCGGATTTCTTTTTCGAGTTCATGTCCAATCCGGTGGGCCAATTCCAGAGATCGGAGTTGAAAAACAACATCCAGGTCAACGATAAATCGCCCTCCTGCCTTCCGGCTCAGGCATTGCTCCACGGAAGCAACCCGAGGGTGGGCTTCCACCCAGGCGATGATTTTTCGTTCGACGTCGCGTTCAATGGCTTCGTCCATCAAGTTGCGTGCGGCCTGCCAGAGCAGTTGGCCGCCGGACCAAAACACGAAAATAGATACAATTCCTGCACCCCAGCGGTCAAGATGCAGGCCGAAATAAGCACCCCCAAGGCTTAAGACCACCACGGTCGTGGATAGAGAGTCGACCAGATAATCCCGCGCATCGGCCATGAGAGCCGGTGAATGGAGCCGCCGCCCCGTGCGTAGCTGGTAAATACCGAATACAAGGGAAACCAGCAATGAAACCATAGCCACTGGAAATGTAAGGCCGACGTCTGGTAATTGGTCAGTTCCAAGAAGCGCCTGGCGGCCGATCTCATAACCAGCCAGAATGATAACTCCGGCAGTGATTAGGGTGGCCATGGTTTCGGCTTTATATAACCCGTAGGGAAACGAAGGGTGTTTTTTCCCAGCCAGCCACAAGCCGAATAGTGCCGCTAGGGAAGCGACTGCATCGGTGGCCGAGTGAATCGCATCACCCGTAAGAGACGCCGAATTGCCCCACAAGCCGGCAATGCCTTTTCCAACGCAAAGGATGAGATTCAAAAAGACGGAGAAAGCGGCACGTCGCTGGGCCTGCTTGATGCCATTGTCAGTAGGTGCTTGAGCGGCTGGTGGTGGCGTGTGGGGTCGGTTCGATGGGGAGACATGGTTGACCATGGCTTTATAAATTATGTTTCGACTGAAGGTGGCTGTTGGAAATTTTAAAACCCCCGATGAGTGTGAACAAAATGAAATACTCAATTTAAGTGTTTAAGCTTGTTTTAGAAATATTCAATTCAGATAAATTTCCAAAGTGCATCAATGAATGAGCTATATAATCATAACACCATCTCATTTAATTACCCGGGGGGAAAGCTGATGTCCAGGATGCGCCTTTGATTCAAGCGGGGTGAAATTATCTATTATTTTTTCATTTCGACCATTCCCACTGGCAGGATGAGCCTTGAAACCATGCGGCGCATTGAAATCTCAGGCGTCGAATATTTCCACACAAGACGCATCAGTGGCCTCCGGGAGCTGATTCGTATATTCAACGATAATTTTTTGGGCCAGTCCCCGACCCAGGACAAATCGTTTGCAATCGGCGGATACAACCATTTGACCCTGGGGTTGGCGAGTGATGATTTCGATAATATCTCCGGAACGAAGTCCCATGGTTAGCAAGCGGGTTTTTGCTTGCTGGCCGCTGTTAAACGATTCAATTCTCACTCGTTCGCCCGGACGGGCCTGTGTCAACGGCATCATACGCGCCTGCATTTGCATGCAATTCCCGCAAATTCCGTAAATTTCCATCTTATGTTGCAGCATGTGGAAATTGTAGTTGCTTGCTATCTTTGTCTGCAGCAGCTCCAACTGGTCATTTTCGAACTCGATAATCTGGCCGCACTTGGTACAAATCATGTGGTCGTGATGCTGGCAGGGATGATGGTGTTCATAGCGAATTTCCCCGTTTTCGAACCGGTTTTTCTGGGCGAAACCGTAATCACACATCATCTTAAGTGTTTCGATTATAAACGTTGGTGAATAGGTTTGGCCGTGCTGGGTCAATAATTGGGCGACTTCATCCACGGTCATATGGCGCTCGGTGGTCAGAAAAATCTCCAATATCTTAAACCGATCCTCAAACTGATCGATGTTTTCTTGTTTGAATAATTTTCGGAACTGTTCCTTTTCCTGTGCGTGTATCTGTCGCATCAAATATCCTTAAAGTGGTTGTCGCTTTAAAATGATCGCCATGTTTTCCGGCTAAAGAAATAACGATAAAGCATGTATTTGTCAATTTTTATGGGATGAGCAACGGACGCGTTTAAGGGAAAACCAAAAAGGAAAGGGTGGCTCACCATTAAGCCACCCTTTAAGGAGAAAGGAGGAGGTATGAAACTGTTGATTTTAATAAGCAAATAACGTGCCAGTATGTACAACCAATTGAAACCGGGTCCCTATGTTGTAGCGACTGGAATCCCGTCGAGCTTTTTATCACGTATGGGGTTCTGGTGAAGGATTATTCCGGATATAGAGCGAGACCTTGATGAAAGCGGTTTTAGCAATAATTCATTTAGGGCTGGTGTATTTGTTTTAGCTCAAAATAGCAAATGGTTTTAGGTGGTTTTTTATTAGTGTTTATGTCATAATAAAGAATAACATTGCAGCTTTAAAATGACTTACAGGCGGGATGAAATACGAGATTGTACACAAACAATGATATTTGAATTACAATTATGGTAATTGGTCGCCGCATAGTTTAAAAATGGTTCGGCAAGGCGTGCCATCAGGGCATTGATTTTGAAAATAGGATCAGAAAAATGGGAGGCAATAATTCGTAAGGGGGCGACTGAACTCGGCGTGGTTATCAATGACGACATCATTCACGGATTCAACATCCACGCTACCGAAATGATTAAGTTTAACCGAAAAATGAATTTGACTGCCATCATCGACCCCTTTGAGATCGCCGTCAAGCACATAATCGATTCCTTGGCCGCTACACCGTGTCTGTCCGATGGGGGGACGCTGCTGGATGTCGGCTCCGGTGCCGGCTTCCCGGGTATCCCTTTAAAGCTTGTTAATCCGGCATTGGCGGTTACCCTTATCGATGGATCAGCCCGTAAAATCAGTTTTTTAAGGCACGTGATTCGATTGCTGAAAATCGATGGAATAGTCGCCCATCAAATTCGGGCAGAACAAATGGGCCGAAGTTGCAAGGAACGATTCGATACTGTTATTTCGCGGGCCCTCGGCAACCTCAACAAATGTGTGCAACTGGCATTACCGCTGGTAAACAAGGAAAAAGGGGCTGTTATAGCCTTGAGGGGACGCATGGATGAGGATGAACTGCCGCCGTTGCACCGTCTAATCAACAAGCACCTGGCTCGCCAACATTCAGAGAAGATTCTTTACAAGCTGGAAGTCAGTCGTTTTTCACTTCCCGTATCAAGTGATCAGCGAACGTTGGTTATTATTCATTTTCATTGATGGGGCAGTCAAGGGGCGGAGTTGCCAAACCGCAAATAACCACAGACGAACACACCATTGATTTCGACATCCTCAATTTACAAATGGAAAAACATTTGATGAGCTAGCCGAGATTAATTTGATGGAATTATCGCATGAATCATAGGAATTTCTATGAGCGTGCTGAATTTAGTATTGGTCTAAACCCTCCACCTCTGGTGGAGGACCCGGAAAGGTTCTACGGATCCGGTGAGAGAAAAAATAGCCGCTTAGCTAGTGTCCATCCAGAAATGGTAGATTTTGGTTCAGAGCAAGGCCTGAGCGTTTTTGCAACCGCAGGCATAGTGAACTATTCCGAGGATTGCAAAAAAGCGAAAACGCAGCTCTGGGCCGAAAGATGCCATTAATGGATAGACACTAACTAAACCTTGCGCCCTCATGAAGCCGCCCGGCATGATTAAGCGGTTATGTTCATTTTCTTTTACGAAAAAGAAAAAGAACCAAAAGAAATCGCCCATGCGACGCGACCCTTCGGGTTGCCCTGCGCTTCTCGAATCGGGCGGTCGCTGTGGAACTCGCTAGCGCTCAGACAGCCACAGTGCCTGTTCGCCCGCTTCTGCGATGCTCGGCGCGTCACAAAGGGGAAGGTCAAAACCTCTACGGTTGTCAGCCTCCTTTGAGGGAACTTCCTGAGGCCTCCCGCTATGAGGGAGGAGAATCACTATCTATCCGAAAATCACGGAGTATGGCTTGCCGGGATATTAAAATAGGGTATGGGTATCATTTATATAAAAAATATGTTATATAATGGGGTTGTAAATTACCAGCTGACCAATATTTAAGGTTTGCAGGCGTAGTGCAGTCAGAAAAATAGTTCACGTTGCCATCGCTGAACGGGGTGTCATGATGTTTTCCGAGCACAAAGCACGGTTGGTGTTTGAGCGATACAACATCGTATATGCAGCTGATCCAAAGGCGGCTGTAATGTGTCAAGCGACCGATTGGGAAGTGCAAAATGGTTGTAGGCCGGTCACATGGGTTGCATTTGGCGTAAAAAGAAGCCAGCCAAAACGGTTAATACATTGTTTTGGCAGAAAAAAATAGATACCCGTTAAGAATTGCCGATACAAATGAATGGGTTTACGGCGGTGATGGCTTATAAACCATTGGAATTAATGGTACGCCTGGCAGGATTCGAACCTGCGACCTACGGATTAGAAGTCCGTTGCTCTATCCAGCTGAGCTACAGGCGCATGTAAAGGGATGTTAATCGGACGACAGATACCATCAAACTGGATTCGTGTCCACGATTAAAGCGTCGAAGACCGGATGGTGACCCATTTTAGTAATTTTTGAAGCCGTGACCGAAATAGTTATCGCTTCAACCTATTGTTTTAAATTTGCAGTATTATAAATTAATATTTCAACCTAAATTGAGCGATTAAAAAATCGCTCAATTTAGGTTCAATTTACTTTGTCATTGATAACCGCCCTCCAGAGTGCCAGCGGATGCTCACGGATTCAGGGAAATTTAAAACCGCAGCAACCAGGTTGTATGAATGAAGGTAAAGCAATCGACCAAAAAAAAGAAACTGAAAACGCCGCCGCGAAAAAATACACAACCGAAAAAAGGGTCTGCTAAAGCCCCTTCCCGTGCCGTTTCCAGTAAAGCCATTGTCAAGTTCGATCCCCTTCAGCGCTATCTATCGGAGGTCAGTCAATACTCGCTGATTACCCGTGAGCGTGAAATTGAACTGGGTATCCTTATTCAGGAAGAGGAGGATGCGGAGGCTGCCTACGAGTTGGTCACATCCAATCTACGCCTCGTTGTTAAAATTGCGCTGGAATTTCAAAGGGTTTGGATGCAAAATCTGTTGGATCTGATCCAGGAGGGAAATATCGGCCTGATGCAGGCGGTTAAAAAATTTGACCCTTATAAAAACGTGAAATTTTCCTATTATGCATCGTTCTGGATTAAGGCATACATTTTAAAATTTATCATGGACAACTGGCGACTGGTGAAAATTGGTACGACCCAGGGGCAGCGCAAACTTTTTTTCAAGCTTAAAAAAGAGAAGCAGAAACTGATCGAGGAGGGATTCGATCCCAAACCGAAACTCCTTTCAGAAAAACTGGGTGTGTCGGAAAAAGAGATCGTCAATATGGATCAACGCCTGAGTAGCTGGGATCTTTCACTGGATGCACCGGTAAAGGAAGATTCCGATACCGAAAAAATCGATCTTTTAGATGTTGAAGACGAGTCGGTGGAAGATCAAGTCGCTCAAAAAGAGATTGAATTTTTGCTGCATCAGAAAATCCTACAGTTCAAGAAACAGATGGCACCACGGGAAATTTACATATTTGAGAAGCGTATCTTTTCAGAAAATCCGGCGACCCTACAGAAAATTGGTGATCGGTACGGCATTTCCCGGGAACGTGTTCGGCAGGTGGAAAAAAATATCATAAAAAAAATGCGGGCTTATTTTAAAGATGAAATTCCCGATTTTGGCATTTATTCACAAGATTAAAATGAATAATCAGATGAGATATTATCCTGGACTAAATTTGATGGGTTTAGAAAAAACGCCTTACTTGAAACGGATTTTTCAAATATTGACAGTTGTGGTTTTCACTGGGATGACGTCCTATGGTTGTGCCCCAATCAAAAAAGATCCTCCGGTAAATGAAACAAACGGCCCTTCGGAACAGATAGCGATAGTCAATACGAATAGCGCCTATTATCATTTTCTTTTGTCCCAAATTGCCGGTACCGATGGCCGCATGGATGATGCCGTTTCGGAGATGCAAGCCGCCGCCGGTCTGGACCCGTCTTCGAATTACCTGAAAAAAGAATTGGCCGCCCTATGGTCAGGGCAAAACCAATACGAAAAAGCGCTGGAAATCCTTGGGGAAGTGACTCGGCAGGACCCGGATGATATTGAAGCCTTGTTGATGGTCGGTCAGATTCAATTGGCTTTAAAACAGACCGATATTGCCCTTAATGCTTTTGAGGAGGCGATTTCGAGGGATGCATCGCGGGAAGACGTTTATCACACCCTGGGTAACATCTACATGCAAAATGAGGATTACCCAAACGCCCGGCGTATTTATGAACAGCTTATCGATCAATACCCCGGTTCTTTTGTCGGGCACTTTTTTTTGGGAAAAATACATGCGGACCTTGGCCAGATCAATGAAGCGGTACAAGAATTCCAAAAAACGTTGATGCTGGCCCCTGATTTGGAAGAACCGCGGTTTCGTTTAATCGAACTGTATCAGTCTCAAGGCCGGGTGGATAAAACCAGCGAGCTGTATGATGAGGTGCTTTCCCGTAACCCCAACAGTATTCGGGCGGCCATGGGGATGGGTCTGCTCAATTATCATAAAGGACAAAAACAAACGGCGAAGGAACAGTTCGAAAAACTGGGCCAACGGTCTTTAACCGATAAAAACGTGATTCCCGCGTTAATTCGTCATTATATTGATACAAAAAAATATGACGACACCATTATTCTGGCCGAAGGAATGATAAAGGGTGCGCCGGACAATACGACCCTTCATTATCTGGTCGCTCTGGCTTACGATGAAACCGAAAATGTGTCCATGGCGTTGCACCACTTCCGGAAAGTTGCGTCCGATTCTCAATTTTATAAAAATGCCGCCCTTCAAATCGGGTTTATTTTAAATGATCAGGAAAAGACAGAAGAAGCGATTACCCATATAAAAACGGTAATTAAACAAATTCCCGACGATCCTGAACCGTATCTTTATTTAGGTATCTTTCAGGAAGATCTTAAGCAATATGAAGCCGCGATAGGGTCGATACAAAAAGGGTTAGAAGTTGATCCTGACAACGTGCAGCTGCTTTTTCGTCTCGGTGTGATTTACGATAAAGTCGGTAATAAAAATGAATGCATCGCCACCATGCGGAAAGTGATCGAACTGGATCCAAAACATGCCAATGCGCTCAACTATCTGGGGTATACTTATGCCGAGCTTGGTAAAAATCTAAAAGAGGCCGAAGATCTGATCAAAGAAGCCCTCAAGTTCAAGCCGGAAGACGGCTATATCACTGACAGCCTGGGATGGATCTATTTTAAAAAGGCACGATATGCCGAAGCCTTGGAAGTATTGCTAAGAGCAGTGAGTCTTGTCCCGGATGACCCCATTATTTTGGAACACACCGGTGATGCCTACTTGAAAAATAACAATCGCCATAAGGCATTGGAATTTTATCGCCGGTCTTTGAAGGCGAAGAAGCAAAACACCGCCGATCTCGAAAAGAAAATCCGGGAATTGTCCGAAGAATGACCAAAAAGGGATTTTTAATTCCACTTTCCTCTCATCGAAGTTTTTTTCCGACTGCATTGAGACCTTTGAAAAACGTTCAGTTACGTTTAATTTCCAGGAAGCCGTTCGCTGCAGGCGGATTAACCGCAGGAATATATGGAATATTTAGAGGATTAAATTTTGAGTCGGACGCCGAAATTGGGCGAAAGGGGACATTTGTCAATGGTCTCACATTCGCGTTTGTGATCGGTGTCTGGCTCTTGACCGGTTGCGCCGCATATCAGCGTCTGCCTGATGAAAAAGAGGTTACACCTGAAGCACGGGAATTGATTGACCGCCTGGACAGGCAAAACATCACCCTGACCCAATTTAAGGGTCTGGGAACGTACCGCCTCAAAGGACCCCGTGGACTGATTTCCGGGCGGATGGGGTGGGCCTGCATCCGGCCGGATCGGTTTCGGACCGATATCCTCGATTTTAGTGGCCGTCCTTTCACAACGATTGCCAGTGACGGACAGTGGCTTTACGCTCGTATCAGAGGGGAAAATAAAATCAAAAAGAAGTCGGTCAGAGGAACGACCATTAAACACATTATCGGCACACCGGTGAGCGTAAAAGATATGATCGCGTTTTTAAGCGGCCGGATCCCCATCCAGGCCTACCGACGGGCGCAGGTAAGAACCGGCCATGAGCAAGGTCCAGTGCTGGTACTAAAAGGGAAATGGAACCGCCTGATCGAGGAAGTTTATTTTTACAAGCAGACCCTGTCGCCCCATCGGATGGTAATTTACACAGATTCAGGTGCGACTGCGTATCAGGTTGATATCGGTCCACGCTTTACTCAGAAAGGATATTCTTTTTTCCAGACCCTGGCATTCAAGGATGGTCAACAAAACGCACTTGAAATGACGTTGAAAAAATTGTGGCTGGTCGAAGATTTACCGGCATCGATATTTAAGCTGCAACGGCCATGATCGTACCAAGTGAAAATTTTTGCCTCATGCGGTCTCACGATAAGCCTTGGATAAATGGGCACTGATAACAATGAGCGCCATCAACCGGCCGTGGCCCTGGAGCGGCGGCTCAGGGATTGCCGTAATGTCATTACCCTGGGAGTGAAACCGAATTTTGTTGATTACGGGCCAAAAGAGCGGTCTTTGATTATTCGGGCAAAAAAAATCTACTACCCCAGCCCATTTTATGCTGATCTTTTCAATGCCATGGGAAAAGATACCTTTCCCAGCTATCATAATTACAAGTGTGTTCAGGATAAAATAAAACAGACCGCCCTGTTTGAGATGACGGGCATCCCCCACCCAAAAACCCGCGTATTTTACGGGCGGCGGCAATGGCAAAAAATACGGGATCATTTTGATTTCCCATTTGTGGCCAAGGTGGCCAGGGGATCAGCCCTGGGAAAAGGCGTGTTTCTTATCCGAAATTCCGATGACCTGAAAACTTACCTGGCCCGATGCCATCCGGCTTATATTCAAGCCTACCTTCCCGTCGATAGGGATATCCGACTGGTTGTCATCGGCCGCCAGGTGGTCCACGCGTATTGGCGAATCGCTCCGCCGGATGATTTTCGAACCAATGTAGCGGTGGGCGGGACGGTTTCTCTGGATCCCGTGTCAAAAACAGCCATTGATTTGGCCCTTGAAACAGCTTGTCGGTGCGGTTGGGATGATGTGGGTCTGGATATCTGCCAGTATAATGGAAAATATTATGTACTTGAAGCCAATATGAAGTACGGCAAGGAAGGCTTTCGAAAGGCCGGAATTGACTATGTTCGTTTAATGGAACAGATGATTACCGATGGTGAAATCTAAAAATCCGTTGCTTAAGGATCTGCAGGATCTTCTCTCCCAAAGGGAAAAGATGGTTCTAACCCCGGTTGCAACTCCCAGCGATGAAGCGATTCGGCGGCGGCCGGAATCAAAACCCGAGATTGATTATCGCACGGCGTTTGCCTTGGATACGGATCGTATTCTTTACTCCCGAGCTTATACCCGTTACATCGATAAAACCCAGGTGTTTTATCTGGTGGATGATGATCATATCACTCACCGGGTCCTTCATGTGCAGCTGGTATCCAAGATCGCCCGAACCATTGGTCGCTACCTGGGACTGAATGAGGACCTCATCGAGGCAATTGCGCTAGGACACGACATCGGCCATACCCCTTTTGGCCATGATGGCGAGCGATTTTTGTCGGGATTGTGCAAGGCCAACAATATCGGAGCCTTCCATCACAATATCCAGAGCATCCAGTTTCTGGATCAGGTGGAACGAAAGGGAAAGGGCTGGAACCTGTGTTTGCAAACCCTGGATGGCATCCTTTGCCATGATGGCGAGATCCATAATGATAAACTAATACCCGTAACGGGCAAAATTTTTGCGGCGCTTGAAACCCAAATTAAAGCAAAGAAAGAAAAAGCAGACACCCAACTGATTCCCATGTCAATGGAGGGATGTGTCATGCGGATGGCCGATACGATCGGTTATATCGGTCGGGACATTGAGGATGCGATCCGGCTGAACCTCATTCGGCGCGATGATTTACCCGACTCCAGCGTCAGTCACCTGGGCAACACCAACGGCACCATTGTATACCGCCTGGTCACAGATCTGATTACAACAAGTTTTGGCAAGCCTCATATCGCGTTCAGTCCCGAAGTGTCGTCGGCATTGATTGAGTTAAAAAAATTTAATTATCAGCGGATTTACTTGAATCCGGTCCTCAAAGCCCGGAAAAAAATCATCGGAAAGTTGTTCGGGATATTGTTTGAAAAATATTTGCATGACATTGAAAAAAACCATCGGGCATCACCCATTTTTTCCCGATTTCTGGAGGGAATGTCTGCAGAATATATCCAACAACATTGTCCGGCAGAAATCGTCCGCGATTTTATATCCGGAATGACGGATCGTTATTTTTTGAAACAATGTCCGGAGAAGCTGCGGCCCAGGCCGCTTTCATTTTAATAAAAACCGGATCTTAAATATATCATGTAAAATATAAATATAATATATATAAATAACTTAAATAATATGTTATATGAACCACGAACATATCGAAATATTTCAATGCCCGAGGGGCTGGTTCGATTTAATGTGCTCGTTCAAGAAACCGATTTATCTATTTATGCCCGGCATCCCATGGAAGCAGCAGCAAGGGAACTGGTGCTTGAAAGCCGGGGAATTATTGAAAAATATATTCTACAATTTCCAAATTTTGCTTGGACGTTATCTCCGTGGGCCATTGATGGTCCTGCCCCTGGGATCGTTCGAAAAATGGCTGAAGCAGGGAAAAACGTCGGAGTTGGACCCATGGCGGCCGTGGCCGGTGTCGTGGCTGAACATGTCGGTCGGGGATTGTTAACAGAAAGCGCCGATGTAATCGTTGAAAACGGCGGAGATATTTTCATCAGGGCTTCACAGCCCGTGACAGTCGGTATTCTCGCCGGTAATTCTCCCTTGAGCGGGAAGATAGGGGTTCGGTTAAGCGCAAATACAAGCACCATGGCCATATGCACATCATCAGGGTTGGTGGGCCCCTCTCTGAGCAAGGGCCGGGCTGAGGCCGTGAGCATCGTTTCCAGATCCTGCCCGTTGGCGGATGCTGCGGCGACCGCTGTAGCTAATCATGTCCAAACAAAAAAAGACCTTCAGCCGGCCGTTGATATTGCCCGGAGCATCTCGGGTGTCGAGGGCGTCGTGATAATCAAAGGGGATGCCGTTGCCTTGTGGGGAGATCTGGATATTGTACCGGTTTGAAAAACGGGTTCGATAAAATGGTTGAGTTTTTCACATAAATGGAGTAATCTGTAAAAATACATCGATGATCACCCGGTTGATTATTAATTGAAATTGGAGGACGAATCGATATGAAAAAAGTTAAACTCATTATAGTTGGGATCATCCTCGCGTTGGTGATCGTATTCGCATTTCAAAATCAGAATTACTTCCAGTTAAAACATAGTTTGGGTCTTAATCTAATTGTTGCCGGTCCTTATAAAACCCCGGAAATATCCAATGCGGTCATATGTATCGTTGCTTTCCTTCTCGGAATGATCGTTTTTTCTCTGCTTACCCTGTCCGGACGGATTAAACAGCGTAAATCGATAAAATCCCTGAATCATTCACTAAACGATCGCCAGGTTGAGATTACATCCTTGAAAAGTGAACTCGATGCATCGAGAGCACCCCCATCCGGCCAGGTCCTACCGGATAGTGTGAGTACGCCCACGTCCCAAGGGGGAGAGGAGAAAGCGGCGGCCACCCTTTTAAAAAGGCCAGTTTAAAGCGTACTTCAGGCCCTATCGCCCCAATTGAAATTTCTTTGATTAATTCTGACCAACCGCTGAGTAATCCGCCAAATGCCCGTAGCCCCTTGGTAGCCGGACAGCTTAAAAAGTCGATCCATCCATGTCCCGCCTAAAACTTACCCCCATGATCGAGCAATACCTGTCCATCAAGGATCGGTATCAGGATGCCATTCTATTTTACCGGATGGGTGATTTTTACGAGATGTTCTTTGAAGATGCCGAACTAGCCGCCGGGATTCTTGAGATCACTCTCACTTCACGCAATAAAAAAGAGGAAAAGCCGATCCCTATGTGTGGGGTGCCTTATCACGCAGCCAAGAACTATATCGCCCGACTGATCGATCGGGGTTATAAAATCGCCATCTGTGATCAGGTTGAAGATCCCTCACTGGCCAAAGGACTGGTAAAAAGGGAAGTGGTGCGCGTGATCACACCGGGAATGATTGTCGAGGACGACCTGTTGGAAGCCAAATCCAACAATTTTGTTCTGTCATTTTTTATCCATCGGGATACTGCGGGACTGGCTAGCTTGGATATTTCCACCGGTGAATTTCGTGTCTGCGAGGCGGATTCGACTGATACCCTCGTAAGCGAATCAGTTAAAATTGCGTCTCGGGAAGTATTGCTGCCCGAATCGGCAAGGCAAGATGACCGGTTCAGGGAGATAAGAAAGGCTTTTGCCGAAAAATCGATATCCTTCCTGGAAGATGCCGATTTTGAATATGCAAAAAGCCGGGAGCGTTTGCTGACCCTTTTTAAAACCGTTTCCCTGGAAGGATTCGGATGCGAGAATTTTACAGCCGGCATCGTCGCGGCCGGTGCCATTATTGCCTATGTTAGTGACACTCAGAAGCAGGCCGTGGGCCACATTCGGCGGATTAACCCCTACATCTTGTCCGCCTACCTCCAGGTAGATGATTTAAGTGGTCGCAACCTGGAATTAACCGAGAATATCCGTTCCGGAAGTCGTAAAGGAACGTTAATCAGTGTGCTTGATAAGACCGTTACCGCCATGGGTGCCCGTTTGATCAAACAATGGCTTAATTATCCCTTGATGGACATTAGCCGTATCGAGGAACGTTTGGATGCCGTAGAGGAAGCCAGAAAACACATCGCTGCTATCGGCGAAGCCAGGCTGATGTTAAAAACCATGGCGGACCTGGAAAGACTCGGTAGCAAAGTGACCATGGGACACGGTAATGCCAGGGATCTGATTGCCTTGAAACAATCCTTCCAAACACTTCCCGACCTCATGTCTCGGCTCGAAACATTGAATGCTAAACTGTACGGGTTTAAGTTTCCGCTGGATGCACTGGATGCCCTTGCTCTAGAAATTGAAACGTCGATTCGCGATGACGCCCCCCCCACGGTATACGAGGGCGGTCTCATTCGAGAAGGGTACCATGAAGAATTAGACGAATTGATTCAGATCAGCCGGGACGGTAAGGGTTGGCTTGCCCGTCTGGAAAATCAGCAACGAGTGGTTACCGGGATTTCCACCTTAAAAGTCCGGTACAACAAAGTTTTCGGCTACTTCATCGAAGTTACAAAAGCCAATGCCAGTTCCGTGCCGGATCATTATGTTCGCAGGCAAACCCTCGTCAATGCCGAGCGATACATCACCGACGAGTTGAAGCAGTTCGAGGAAAAGGTCCTTGGCGCGGAAGACCGAAGGGCAAAACTGGAATATGATCTGTTTTGTCTAATTCGGGAAAAGGTGGTTAAAAATAACGAGTTAATTTTTAAAGTGGCCCGTTTTATCGCTCGGTTGGATTGTCTTTTCAACCTGGCGTTATTGGCAGACCAAAACGATTATCATCGCCCGTCATTCAATCATGAAGGCATTATTGAAATTAAAAACGGACGCCATCCTGTGGTTGAAAAGGTACTGTCCGGCGAGCGTTTTGTTCCCAATGACATCCGGATAGATGACCAGGCCGCGCAGGTCTTGATTATCACCGGCCCGAATATGGCCGGAAAGTCAACGGTGCTGAGACAAACCGCCTTGACAGTAATCATGGCCCAAATGGGAAGCTATGTGCCAGCCGAAAGCGCCTGCCTTAATGTGACCGATCGGATTTTTACCCGGGTCGGCGCTCTCGATAATCTGGCCAGCGGCCAGAGTACCTTTCTGGTTGAGATGCAGGAGACAGCCAATATCTTAAATAATGCGACGCCGCAAAGCCTGGTGATCATGGATGAAATCGGTCGGGGAACGAGCACTTTTGATGGGCTCAGTATCGCCTGGGCCGTGGCTGCCTATCTCCATGATTTAAGCGCTAAAGGTGTGAAAACGCTATTTGCCACCCATTACCATGAGCTATGCGAACTGGCCGGCCTTAAACCCCGGGTCAAAAATTATAACATCGCCGTTAAAGAATGGAACGATGAGATTATTTTTTTAAGGAAGTTGGTCGAGGGGGGGACCAATCGAAGTTACGGTATCCAAGTGGCCCGGCTGGCCGGGATTCCTGAAGAGGTTATCATCCACGCCAGGAAAAAATTATCCGACATTGAAAACCGTACGCCGGAAGGCAGGTTACACCCAGTCTCATCTACTGATGGTGATGGGAAGGGTAAATATATTCAGCTCGGTCTTTTTCGTACACCAATGGAAGAGACCCTGGATAAAATTCGTCGTATTGATATCAATCGGATATCTCCACTGGAAGCGCTGAATCGGTTAGAGCAACTAAAGAGGGAAGTGGCTGACCTTAATGGCGAATAAACTGAATAAATAGACGATTCTTCGACTGATGGAGTAGAGGTGAACGAACCGATACAGATGGGAAATGAATCGATTTAATCTTTTTGCCCAAGTAAACCGGAAAAGAAGCTTTGACTCAGAAGGCGCTCTTTAACCCATCTTTTGCATTGGTTTCCGGTGTCTTGGGCGTATCCACCGGCGCTATTTTTGTCCGGCTGGCCGATGCACCGGCCCTAGTGACCGCTGCTTATCGGGTAGGATTGGCCGTCGTTATTCTCATTCCGGTTATCTGGTGGAAAAACAAGGATGAATTTTGGCGATTATCCTGGTGCGATTTGGGCACCGCCGTACTGGCGGGTTTTTTCCTGGCACTCCACTTTGCCGCCTGGATATCATCACTTGACTATACCTCGATTGCCAATAGTGTGGTGCTCGTTAATACCACTCCCGTCTGGGTAGGGCTCTTAACCCCGTTTTTGACACAGGATCGAATCAGCAGAAGAACAGTTAAAGGTATCATTTTGAGCGTAAGCGGGGGTGCGTTGATTGGTGCAGAAGACCTGGTCATGGGTGGTCGCGCATGGTTCGGAGATCTTTTGGCCTTGAGCGGTAGTTTCTGTGCGGCCGGGTATCTCCTGCTGGGTCGTAATTTGCGTCGCAACCTTGGTTTGCTATCATATACTCTACCTTGCTATGGTAGTGCGGCCGTATTTCTCTGGGTCATGGTAATCTTAGCGCAATTGCCATATAACGGATTCAACACCCACACATGGGCAGCATTCGTCGGTATGGCTATATGCGCACAGATTATCGGCCATACCAGCTACAATTATGCATTAAAATGGTTTAGCGCCAATCTCATCGCCGTCAGTCTGTTGGGAGAACCGGTGCTGGCTACTTTCATGGGGTGGATATTATTCCAAGAAGGACTAACTTGGATAAAATTGGCCGGCGGAGTACTTATTCTAATGGGGATTTACTTAGCGGCATCAGGGGAAACAACAAAAGATTAGGGGGCGAAGATTATTGATTAACAAAACGTTTCGCAAAAGGAGATTATCATTCAGGGCCAATGGAATTATCGATATTCCGATGATATTGACCGTTACGCCCGTTTCGAAGCTCTGAATGATGGAACTGACACCTACCAAAAAACCCAAAAGGAGGATCAATGGAAGACAATCAGCCTATTATTTTTAATGTCGAAAACAACATTGCTATCGTGATTTTCAATCGCCCTAAGGCCCTGAACGCATTGAATTCATCACTTTTGAACGAATTTTCGGGGGTTCTAAAAAAAATCGCCAATGACGAATCGATTCGGGTACTGGTTCTGACCGGAGCCGGAGACAAGGCCTTTGTGGCCGGTGCTGACATCAATGAATTGGCTGAATGCGATACCCTCAGTGGAAAACATTTTTCCGAGGCTGGTCATGAGACTATCGGCAGGCTCAACGCGCTATCGATACCGGTAATTGCAGCGGTCAACGGATATGCACTGGGTGGAGGTAGTGAGATCGCCTTGGCTTGTGACTTTATTTATGCCGCGGAAAATGCCATGTTCGGTCTGCCGGAAATCACCTTGGGCCTGATTCCGGGTTTCGGGGGAACCCAACGATTACCCCGGCTAATCGGCTCGAATCGGGCCAAAGAGCTGATTTTTACCGGCCGAATGATTTCCGCTGCCGAAGCGGAAAATATAGGGATGGTGAATAGAGTTTGCCCACCTGAAACGCTCATGGAGGAGACGTTGAAAACCGCTTCCAATATCGCCGTAAAAGGCAGGGTATCCTTGCGGGAAGCCAAACAGGCGATTAACGCCGGCATGGACGTGGATCTTGCTACCGGATGCAATATTGAGATAAATGCCTTTTCGCTTTGCATGGCGAGTATTGATGCCAAAGAAGGGACCAGCGCTTTCCTTGAGAAGCGCAAGGCCAATTTTAAAGGCAGCTACACGGCGTAAACGTACAGGGAGGTTGACACTGCTGTCATGCCTACATATGATTTCATTGGCTGTAGCTGGTACCATCCACTAATTGTTTTTTTAAAGATGGGCACCTGGTGACGTTTCCAATCCAAAAATGAGGATTTATGTCCAAGGTCAAGGAAATCAAGGGATTGCGCGGTGGCATACTGTGGTGTGCCACACAAGCGATCCCGCCGATTGACGCCGAGATTGGGCAAATAGACCATTGATGGATGGAAATTAATTAACATTCCTTTGGGTACTTTGCTCCGACCAGAACAGGGAGGAGATTTGAAAAAATGATGAACCATCAGCTTATCTGGGGATCGATTCTATTCCTGACCGGTATCGGGGTATTGTACCGGATACCCGCGGTTATCAATAAAATAAAAACTATTGAACAATTTTCCGGGAACGGTATATATTTTGCATATTTTAGCTTCTATTTTATCGGAGCGATATTAATCGGTGGTGGAATAAAGAAAATCTATAATAATATCAATAGAATTAAAAAATAATTGAATCAATAGAACCAATGGTCGGCCTTACTGTATTGTAATTTACTTGTCGCTGATTACAATTATAACTTCGGATTTGATCGACATGACTAGAATAAAAATGTATTGTAGATAAATTATGGAAAATGCAGCGAATTTAGAACAAGAGACAACGAATCCAGTGATAGTTGAAATGGATTATCAGAAACGATTCCAGGAGATCGGCAACAAAATTTATAGCGCCAAAAGCTTGGATGATCTTTTGGTCAATTTAAACGATGATATCATCGATTTATTTGATGCCGAGAGGGTTGCAATCTATGCCATAGACGGAAAAACCAGAGAGTTGCTTTCAAGAAAACGATCCGGCAATCAAATCGATGTCGCTCGTGTACCGATCGCAAAAGAAAATTTACTCGGTTATGCGGTGTTTGAAAAAAAACTGATCAATGTTGAAAATGTTTATGATGGTATTGAATTACAACGAATTGATAAAGCACTCAAATTCGATTCATCCTCGGATGAAAAAGCTGATTTCACCACCAAAGAATTCATGGCGGCCCCGATTGGGTATCGGACCTTTACGCTGGGCGCCATTGAGGTGAGAAATCATAGGAATGGGTCTCCATTTGACGAAAAAGATCACTATCGCATTAATAATCTTGCCACCATTCTAGGCATAGCGCTGTTTAACCAGCATCAGAAATCCGCAGAACGAGCCACTAAGTTCGGCTACTTGATTGATAATAATTTGATTAGCCAGAAAGGCCTGAAACAGGCAATTACCGAGGCTAAGAAGCGCAGTGAAGCGGAAGCCGATGTGCTGGTAAACGTGTACAAAGTGTCGAAAAAGGATATTGGAAAGTCGCTGAACCATTTTTATGGGGTGCCGTTTGTCGAATACAATGCGAACATGGCGATTCCCGGGGAACTATTGGCTGGCCTGAAAATTCCTTTTATGCGCAACAATTTCTGGGTGCCGATCCGATACGAAGAAAAAAAGAATAAAGTGATCATCGCCATCGATGACCCCCACGATCTTCAGAAAATCGATGTGATTCACACTTTGTTCAAGGGTAAGCAGATCGGTTTTCATGTGGCCCTCCGTAGCGATATTGTTCAAATCATCAATCTTTTTACCCGGAGCGAGAAGGAACTGGCCGGAATAGATGATATCATCTCCCAACTCCATGATGAAGCTGAGGAGGTTGAAGAAGCGGAGTCGGCTGTCGGTGAAGAAGACAGTGCCGTTGTCCAGCTTGTCAACAAGATCGTCATTGACGCCGACACACGTGGCGCCTCGGATATTCATTTCGAACCGTATCCGGGAAGAGAAAATACGCAGGTGCGGTTTCGGGTGGACGGCCAGTGTTATGTCTACCAGACCGTTCCCTATCACTATCGCAATGCCGTGGTATCCCGATTAAAAATCATGTCGGACCTGGATATTGCCGAGCGGCGGTTGCCCCAGGACGGTAAAATCAAATTTAAAAAATACGGCGGCCGTAATATTGAATTGAGGGTTGCGACAGTACCGACCCAGGGCGGATTGGAGGATGTGGTTCTTCGGATTTTGAGTGCAGGTGAACCCATTCCCTTAAATAAAATTGGTTTTTCCAAACCAAACCTCGAAAATTTTAAAAAAGCGATCAGCCTGCCGTATGGGATCATCTTTGTGTGCGGCCCCACCGGCTCAGGAAAAACCACCACGCTTCACTCAGCCCTTAGTTATATCAACAAACCCGAGACCAAGATCTGGACGGCTGAGGACCCGGTCGAAATCACCCAAAAGGGACTTCGGCAAGTCCAGGTTAAACCGAAAATCGGTCTCGATTTTCCGGCAATTATGCGGTCGTTTTTAAGGGCCGACCCCGATGTTATCATGGTGGGGGAGATGCGGGATAAAGAAACCACCCGGATCGGTATTGAGGCCTCCTTAACCGGTCACCTGGTTTTTTCGACGCTTCACACCAACAGCGCCCCGGAGAGTATTACCCGTTTGCTGGACATGGGAATGGATCCCTTCAATTTTGCCGATGCCATTCTTGCCATCATGGCCCAGCGCCTGGTAAGGACATTGTGCCAGGCCTGTAGGAAGCCCTATCATCCCGCTCGGGACGAATATGATAATTTGGTCAGAATATATGAGCCGGAGGCGTTCGAAAAGAGCTTAAACATTCCCTATTCGGATGATTTAACCCTGTATGAACCCGATGGATGCGATCAATGCAATAATAGCGGATACCAGGGCCGTATGGCCATCCATGAATTGTTGATGGGTACGGACGATATCAAACGACTGATTCAAACCAATGGGCGTATCGAAGAGATCCGCGAACAGGCCGTGCTAGACGGCATGACCACTTTGAAACAGGACGGAATCGAAAAGATTTTCAAAGGATATACGGATCTGGTTCAGGTGCGAAAAGTGACGATTCGGTAAGCATCAAAGGTATCGTTGAGTTGAAATGCTTAACGGCTCTCACCTATTTTTTATTCTGTATTGACGAAACTTTTCCAGTTGGCCCATATAGTAAGATCGATTTTCACGGGATAAATCCAGAGCTTCCTGTGCCGTTCGTGTCGCATCTTCTATACGGCCATTGATATAATAGCTTTCGGCCAGGGTGTCGAGGATATGGGCACGGGGATCGATTGCCGCCGCGCGTTCGGCCAGGTTTAATGCTTGACCGGGGTCCCTTAGCGATTTATCTTCACAGGTAGCGTAAAGCCAAGCCAGGTTGTTGAGCGTTTCCGCATCATTCGGCGCCATAGCAAGGGCTCCTGTGTAGAATTCAATCGCCGACGAATATTTTTTCCATTTATAATACGAACTACCCAACGCCCGATAGAGTTCGGGGTTTCCTGGATTTTTTTCTATTTCTCGTAATAAAATTTTTTCAAAGAAACTGTGATTCAGTCGTCGACCGATTTCGCCGAAGTTGACCTGGTAACCGATCGCACCCACGAACACCATGGCTATAATGAAAAGGGCCATACTTTTTTTTATTTTACGGTCCTGGCGGGCAACCCAGCGCCGATCTGACTCGCATTTTTCGAGGTAGGCAATCCGTTCGCGAATGCTGAAATGATGCCAGTTTGGTTTATCCTGCGGCTGGCCGCTGGTGAAAGCGATTTTTTTTAAAGTAGAGATCAGCGGCTTGGCGGAATTGAAAAGCGAATATACATACGTGTCCGCCTGACGTTCAAAATTGCGCATGAAAAACCCGAAAATGTATCGAAAATAAACAACGAACATAATGATCGTAGCAACTGAAAATAGCAATGCGGCCGCCCCGGCGCGATCCTGTCCCATTGCTTCCATAAGCATGGTCACGGGCCGGGAATAGATGATGAAGAAGATGATTAGATCAAGAATGGAAAGGGACAAGAACATGTACCCACCCAGAAAAAAAAGATAGAAAAGAAGATGTTTTTTCTTCACATGTCCCAGTTCGTGCGCAATTACCGTAGAGATTTCTTCGGGAGAAAGTATTTGTAGGAGACCATCAGTTACCAAAAGGTACCGGAACCGGGCCACCAGTCCCATCACGCCGGCCGTAATCATCCGGCCTCCGAAAAGCGGCCATCGCAGGATGCCGGCAAATTTAACGCCCGTCCGACGGCACAAGGCTTCAATCAGGCGGCGATCCTGGCCATCCGGCAAGGGCCTGCATCTCCAGAAAACTTGGATTATCGCCGGCGCCAACACGGCCGCAAGAAATAGAAATACTATAAAATATATGGCCTGACCATATGTCGTTCCCAGGAATTGCTTTAGCCCTTCAAAAGGTAGCAAATTAATAAAATCGATGAGAGTAGACAGTGCCAGCCAGGGTAGCAAGACGGGTAGGTTGAATAAGATGTGACCGGTGATATAGGCCCGTCGTGACATTGTCTTTCCGAATAGATTTTGGTGGGGGGTATAGGCGGCATTCCAGGCAACAGCCGTATAGGATATAAAGAGCGCCAGAAATATAAGTGCCTCTAACGTCGGTATAGTTTGAAACACGGGGGTGAAACGAAAATAGTCTGGCAAATTAAGCCCATAGATATCAATAGTAAAAACAACTAGGGCATAGATGGTAAATCGTTTTTGGCCGGCGTCGAATCGATGGGTCAGTTGACTCGCTGCCTCTCCGGCCCGGTAACGCTCAGTGATTTTATCATAATAGCGCCGGCATATGATGGTATAAATGAAGAAAAGCAGAAAAAAGGACAACAGAGTGGCAGCGGGGCCGAAGCGAGGCGCTTCACCCGGTTGGTAAGTCGCATAGACGAGCAGGGCAATGATGAAAAAGATGAAGTTTCCAAGCATGGTGTGCGAGAGATGTTAAGAGACCTTTTGAACTGTTCAAATTTAGTCAAGTTCAAGGAAGGCGCATGTTTTAACCAATGGAATCCACTGTGCAGCCTAAGGATAAAAATTTTGGCATAACGCCGAATTTTTACAAATAGGGATGTTTTGCAATCGGCTCGTCATCGTTTTTCGTCCATCGGTTTGTAATAACGTTCTTTTTCACTATAAATGCACCCACAGTATTGTTGCCGGTACATCCCCAAGGCCTTTGATGTTTTAATCCCATCGGACCAGCCCTTCCGGAAATCACGGTAGACAAAAGGAATCCCGTGGGTTTTCCCCACCGATTCGCCGATTGACCGGATCAAATCGTGATTTTGAAATTTGCTGTAAAGCAATGTAGAGGTAAACCCGTCAAATTTTCCGCGTTTAGCCAGAAGTGCGGTTAGCCGCAGCCGTTCGTGATAGCAAAGGGTGCAGCGATCGGATTCCCGGAAAGCGATCATCTGTAGAAACATCTCTAAGTCGTAATTGTCCGGATAGATGACCTTCAGGTCGATATCATTCGCATAAGACCTGAGCGCTTCTTCCCGTCGGTGGCATTCCGAATAAGGATGGATGTTGTTGCGGTAAAAATACCCCATCACCGTGTTTCCCTCATCGCGCAGTGTTTCGACCGGATAAATGGCGCAGGGACCGCAGCAAATGTGAATCAGGACCTTATTCACGCGCGAGCCCCAAAAATGGCGGTTCCCACGCGTACCAGCGTGGCGCCTTCGGCCACGGCTGTTTCGAAATCACCGGTCATACCCATGGATAATTCACTCATGCCGATGTTTTCAATAGACATGTCCATGATCCGGTCACGCAACATCCTTAGTTGCCTGAAATACGGCCGGACTTTTTCCGGGGCATTGAAATAAGGTGGCATGGTCATCAACCCTTGAAGGGACAGGTAGGGTAAGGTGCTGACATGCCGTACCAGCATTTCGGTGTCTTCGGGTGAAATCCCTGATTTTGTTTTTTCGCCGGCCAGATTAACTTGAATGAGGATGGATTGAATTTTATTTATTTTGCTAGCTTGTCGGTTCAGTTCATCGGCCAATCGGGTTGAATCGACCGAGTGGATCAGATCAAAAATCCGCACGACATACCGGGCCTTGTTACGCTGAAGATGTCCGATAAAATGCCAGGTGGCGGAGAGCGCCGACAGTGCGGAAAATTTATTCTGTGCTTCCTGGACGTAGTTTTCCCCGAAGATTTCTGCGCCGGCCTCGATGGCCATTCGAATCCGCTCAACAGAAATGGTTTTGCTTACAGTCACCAGGCGAACGCTCGACGGGTCCCGCTCCGCCTTTTCGGCAGCCCGATTGATCCGCTCTTGAATTTCGTGTATCCGTCGTTTTAGGCTATCAATTTGATCGGTATCAAAACTCAACATATCATTTCCTCAGATGAACAACCACATCGATACGGTTCAGACATTCGATAAGTTCACTCATCGGCAATCCGACCACATTGGTGTATGAACCCACGATCTGCTTGACCATAAAGGCTCCCTGGCCTTGTATGGCGTAGCTGCCGGCCTTGTCATAGGGCTCATTGGTTCCAAGGTACCATTCAATTTCACTATTGGTCAAGGATTTGAATCGGACGCGGGTCCAGATTGTTTCCGAATAATGGTATGCGGAGCGGTCGCACCGGACAGCGTATCCAGTCAGGACCGCATGATTCCGCCCACTCAGTCTCTTCAACATGTCTCTTGCTTCTATTTTCGAAGCCGGTTTTCCCAGTATCATGCCCTCGATCACTACGATTGTATCGGCTCCAATTACATGGGCATTCGGATATTGGCGGGCCACCACATCAGCCTTGGCCTCGGCCAGCAGACGAGCGTAATCTTCGGGTGAGTCTGCCGCCATATTTTTTTCGTCGACATTCCCTGGAACAACATCGAATATCAAACCAGCTTGTTCTAAAAGATGCTTTCGCCGGGGTGAGCTTGATGCGAGAATCAAGCGCGTATTCATTGTATTGCTGGGCATGCTTCTTCTTCACCAACGCTGTATGGTATGTCGGAAAATATTGACGAGGGAATAATGGCCAAAACATGTAATCACCAGAGCTGGACTACATGTACTTAATCAATATGTCGAAATCCCCGTATTCAATTTATCCAATTGTTAAGGAAATGAAATCAGTTTTTTAATAAGGAATCCTTGTTTATGCCTATCACTGCTTGACAATTATCGTCAAAACCGGTAAAAAAACCATGGAAATCCGACTTCTGAACCCACATCCGACCATTAACGCCCGGGTGGCGGAATAGGTAGACGCAAGGGACTTAAAATCCCTCGGTCCTTAGTGACCGTGCGAGTTCAATTCTCGCCCCGGGCACCAATGAAACCAAGGGTTTAAATGGTTTCGTTTCAAGTTATTTTTCAGTCCCCACTTTTTTGAGAATATATCCTCAATTTTTAATTACAAAAATATTTCCATTTTTGTTTTTTTCCGACGTAATAGTTGCAGATCCAGCGACCGTCTTTGAGCTGGTGAACACTCATTTTAAAACCTTTTAAAACGCGCCTTTAGCGATGGGGAGCGTAAGAGAGAACCCCCGGCTCTTTCGAGTCCAGGCCTCATAGGCACAAATATTATGTTTACAGATAATTGGTCTTGTTTCAATACTTTTTGGTATCGCGCATCATAACTTTTGCCAGTCCCAGTGATTCACATTTCCTTCATCGTCGGGGCCATACTCCCATGTCATAATGTTACCTTCTAATGTGATGTATAATTCCATACCCGGACTGTCGTCATACTCATAACTTGTAAATATGTTACCTTTGATAGTTCCCGTTTCATTTGTGAAAAACTCAAACTTCTCTAAATCATTAAAACAGTGCCACCATTGCACATAACCGGTTTCACTGATAGCTACATGGCCGGTTTCGGACCAACCACGTTCTTTATAAGTATAATGTTTTTCGCCGGCCCGTTCCTTCTGATGCCACACACCAATGATGGTGTTGGTACCGGCGTAACGACTTACATCACTATCATCATCGCTTCCACCGCAGGAAAAAATAAAAAGAATTCCGAAAACAGCCAGACCCATAATAAATAATGATTTCGTTTTCATCCCGCCCTCCCTTCAGCAATCGACTGGCTTTGTCCATTGAAAAATCCTTGATGCGCCCTTAGCGTTGGAAAGCCCTGAAATGGCGTTAAATCAATTAACAAGGATGCGTCGCTTGTTATTAATCATTGTGTATCGTAAGTGATGTACAGTCCCTGCCTCACCTGATTGAATGGTTACCAACGTTTCGACAGACTCATACGTTGTGCTAGGGACCGTCAATGTTTCGCCGCCCACAACGGTCATACCGTTAGTCCCACCAGTGAGAAATCTTCTTCCTGCACGTGATATTGTGAGAGCGTTTTTTCTGAACCGCACCGTGCAATTAGTCTGAGCTAAGGCAGCATGCCATAATATATGCATAGTAAGTTCAGTGCCCGGCCTGTAATTAGGGGGGACGGTAAAACTTGAAGTATAGGAAGGAAGGCCTGTATTAGGCAAATGAATACCTGCCCAGTCCATGCCCATTTCAAAAAAAGGCTCCATCAGCAAGCGATTGCGGTGGCTATCCAGAAAGTTGTTTTGAGGATTTCCCACAAGCGCCCTGAAAAGGGCATCAGATCCAGATTCTGTGTTTTACATAATTTATTCATGTCCCACTCCATGTTGTCTTGTTTTATGACCTGTTCGATGGAATCGTTTTTATTTCTTGTTTCGTCAGTAACCATTTTTAAGGGGGATGTGCGACCCGAATATTGCGGATTTATATAGCAAGATTCGGGTGTTCATTCTGACCACAGTGCGTTATTAATTAGACACGGAAATAAAAGAAGGGAGGTTGTAATGCATTCAAGCGACTATTTACAGCAATCAGATGATTACAAAAGAATCGAAAAGGCCATTCAGTATTTAGAGGCCAATTTTAAATCCCAACCGACACTGGAGAAAATTGCAGAAAGTGTTCATCTTAGCAAATATCATTTTGATCGTATGTTTAAGCGGTGGGCAGGGATAAGTCCGATCCAATTTCAACAATTTATGACGCTCGATTATACAAAGCAGAAACTGGTCGATTCAAGGAGCATCCTGGATACCGCCTTAGATGCTGGCCTTTCAGGTCCCAGCCGTCTTCATGATTTATTTGTCACTTTCGAGGCAATGACACCGGGAGAATTTAAAAAACAGGGGGCAGGATTGGAAGTATTTCATGGTTTCTGCGATTCCCCATTCGGCGACTGTTTGCTTGCCATCACAGAACGAGGCATTTGTCATCTTGGATTTGTAAAAGGAGATAAACGTCTCGATGCGCTGAACCAGTTATATGAAACATGGCCTGGAGCCGTATTCACTGAAAGCCACAAACCCGTCAAATTAATTGCGAAGGATATATTCAGATATGATCGAATTAAAAAACCAGGTCCGTTTAATTTACACCTTAAAGGTACAAACTTTCAAATAAATGTATGGAAAGCTCTATTGAGCATCCCCGAAGGCTGGGTTGTAAGCTACCAAGATATTGCCTCTCATATAGGACGCCCTAAAGCATTTCGGGCGGTTGCGAACGCAATTGCCATCAACCCTGTTGGATATCTTATTCCGTGCCATCGAGTGATTTCCAAATCTGGCAAAATCCATCAATATCGCTGGGGGTCAGCGAGAAAGAAGGCTTTGATTGGATGGGAAGCCGCGAGATCGGCATAAAATCCATTCATGTATTTAACGCGCCTACTCAACTGAAGGCGACGTTAGGCAATAATCAATAATATCATATTTGCTGTAGTGAACTTTTTGAAAAGTTAAATAATCTGCTGTTTTACAGGAGGAAAATGTGATCATTCAAACATACTTTAATCCAGGTTGCGCTTTAAGCATTTATAAACCCGAAATGGAGAATAAAATTATAAATTTTTTGAACCAAAACTATAAAGAAATGGCTATGCACAAAATATGTTGCCGCCATCAACCGCAGCTTGAAAAAGGATCTTTGATAATAAATGTATGCGCTGGCTGTGACAGACGGTTCGGGAGTCTGTATGAGGGAATATCAACAATATCTTTGTGGGAAATAATCGATGGTCTTGGTTCGTTTGCTTATCCCGATTATAAGGGGTTAAAAATGTCCGTACACGATGCTTGCCCTGTGCGTAAAAAACCGCAGGTCCATCAGGCTGTACGCAATTTGCTTGAAAAAATGAATATTGAAGTTGTCGAAACGAAGTTCAGCGGTACACGCGCTGTATGCTGTGGCGATGATTTTTACCCAAAACTTCCCGTGGATAAGGTTCACAATCAGATGAAAAAACGGGCTGATTCTATGCCTTGCGAAGATGTTTGCGTATATTGCGTTTCCTGCATTAAATCATTTTATATTGGCGGAAAGACACCAAGGCACTTAATTGATCTTTTAATGAGTGAGCCTACTGATCCGCAGATATATGATATAGTAAAATGGCATGTGCAGTTACAGGAATACATTGATAACCACTGAGAGAGAAATATTTGTGGATTCAGACAAGCTAAAGTGAAAAATGTAAAGGAACTATAAAAAAATGGATGACAAGATATAGGGGTTAAGGCTAATAGTTGACTTTCGTTTTGATATCACAGGTGAAATTTGATGGCGGATTTCTTTGGATGACTCCAACAATGTTGTAGATATCAAGACCTTAAAAAACCACCGATGTTCGAAAAGTGGACGAAGCCGCTGCGCGGCAGTTTAACGTCAAATCGATTTACGTCATTTTACACTCTCTGATCACATGAAGTAGCAGTGAATGGTTGATA
>Ga0316198_10000076_pt1 | contig 40438 bp, 35 predicted proteins | sample OudBieAanoxic_MG_FD_204935 | JGI IMG/M metagenome (GOLD analysis project Ga0316198, IMG submission 204935) | Coastal sediment microbial communities from Oude Bieten Haven, Netherlands - site A anoxic | ecosystem: Environmental > Aquatic > Marine > Coastal > Sediment | place: Netherlands... | reverse complement strand
AACCGTAGTTCTTGTTGACGATTGCGTGGAGCAGAGCCTCGCGCCCGCCGCCACGGCGCATCGCCAGCGGCAAAAGATTGAGGCACACCGTGGATTCTGGAAAATCGCGGAGCACCGCCTGATAACAACGAATCCGAGTGTAGTGATCAGCATCGCCAGGCTGATCGAGCCCGACGACCGGATGGATGAGGATATTGGCGCCGGCGTCCCGCGCGGCCTCCACCATCATCGCCTGTTGAGCTCGGTGGATTGTGCGGTGCGTTTGGAAGGTGAGGACCTGCCGCCACCCAAGACTCAAGAAAAGTCGACGGAGGTCCGCGGGGGTCCGACGCAGCTCGGGGTAATCAAAATGGACCGGCAGCTGAAGGGCCTCGACTCGACCGGTCACCGCCCAGCGTCTGGTGCGATGTAGATACTGAGCGACGCCGGCGTGTGAAGCATCGGCCGTGCCGAAAATTGCCTCGACCTCGGCATCGAGGTCGCGCTGATAACAATCGTCAACATTCAACGCGGCGATCATCACGCCTTCGCCGTCACGCAGGGCTACAGCGTCACCTGCCTGCAGAGTGTCGGCGAATTCGGCAGGAATGTTGAGAATCACCGGGATCGGCCAAAAAACGCCGCCGGCGAGACGCATCTCCGAGCACACTGATCGATGGTCCGCTGCACCGAGGTAGCCGTCGAGGGGCGAGTATCCGCCGTTGATCAAGAGCTCGAGGTCGCAGAGCTGGCGCGGGCCGAGGTCGATCGACAGCCAATCTCGAGACTGTTCGCGGATCTCTGTCGCGCGATCTTGATCAACCAGAAGATCGACGAGGCGCGACCCGTGCGGACTGATGAGTTTATCCAATGCAGCAGCTCCTTGACGCGATTCCGCCGTCAAAATCGGCAGAAAGACTCGCAGCGCGGGATTGTAACCCCTTTGACGAAGCATGTATAGGCTAGCGTTCGTTCTGGTTTTCTACAGCCTTTTTCCTTTTTTCCCGCGATCGCCCGTAGGGCGCGCGCAGGAAAAAAGGCGAAGACGATCACTCAACGAGGATCGGGAGCCTCCACGTAGGCGTGTATTTGAAAATCAGGCGGGTCTGAATGTGGTCGACCTCCGGGCGTGTCGTGAAACTGTCCAGGGCGAGGTCTCGCAAGTGGTCCGAGTCGCGGGCCGCAACATGGACCAGGAAATCGTCGCCGCCGGTGACGTGAAACACGCTGCGTACCTCGGGGAGCTCGATCACGTAGGCGCGGAATGAGTCGACCAAATCCCGCGAGTGCTGGCGCAAACGCACCGCCAGCATCGCCTCGAGACCCACACCAACCGCCGAAGGGTCGATATCGGCATGATGTCCGCGTAAAACGCCCAATCGTGAGAGACGCCGTACACGTTCGAGACAGGTCGATGGCGCCACCCCGACGGTTTCCGCGAGTCGATTATTGGCTACGCGAGCATCCTTTTGCAGAACGCCCATAATGGCGAAGTCAATTCGGTCGAGCTGGTCTGTAAGTTTCATTTTTCGAATTATATTCGATTTCTTGATATTCATAGAAATCTTCTTCTACAATCGCATGCGCGTAGAAATAATCAACAATAACGAGACCAGTCTTCAGAATTAATAAATCGACGATCTCGACCGGAGAAACGAGGAGGCACAATGAAATACGCGCTTCTGTCCAGCAGCGATCTCAAGGCCATCGATACTCTCAAGGAGCACTACGGAGGCGCCGAGAAGATCAGCGACACGCTTCGAGAACGGCGCCGGCTGGAGACCCGCAAACGGGTACTCGAGGAGAAAGGGTTCGGCGGCACGATTGCCGACGCGGAGAAATTGGTGGAACGTTTCGCGAAAATCGAGGTCTTTGAAGAGAAACTCTCGCCAACGTACCGCGACAGTTTTGGCATTGCCACTGCACAGGTCTCCGGATTTCAGGGCGCAGCGGTCACCCACCACGCGATGCAGCAGATGGCAAAGAGCGCGAACAGCGACGAACCCTGCTGGGTCCCTTCAGAGTTCATTTCGGTCGTCGCACTGACCGAAAACTACGTCTACTCCGGCGACCTCATGGCGACCCTGACGATGGCTGAGAACATCATGGGCGCTTCCAAATTCTGCAGTACCAATCTGATCGGGATCCCGATGCCGGCAAGCCGATTTGCCGATCTCGAAAAACTGACGGGCAAGACATTCGAGACCCGCGATCTCGGCGACGGCATGGCACAGATCATCCTCAAGAACATGGGCACCGCGTTCGGAAACCTCGGCGGAGTCGAGGTGGCCAACGACAACCATCTGGTCTATCTCGATGGTATCACCCGGGCTGCGCTCGAGACCGGCAACGATTTCTTTCTCAATCCATCCTGGTCGTCGATCATCGCGGCCTGTTACTACGGGCGTGATATTCCAAACCTCCAGTTCAAGGTCTCAATGTTGCTGTCGACCCAGAATCTGATGCAGTTCCGCATGCTCCTCAACATCATGTCCGAGTATCTTCGCGACGATGGCACGACCCCGATTTACGAGGTCAATATCGGCAACGGAGTGTCACCCGAGAACTTTATCCGTTGCGCTGAAGAGCTCGACCAGAGCGGTATCAGAGGCGTCAGCCTCGCAGCCCATCTCAGGATCAACCCCGACCTCGGCATGGCCGACTTCGACTGGACCGACAACGCGTTCACAGTGTTGGAAAGCGGCACCAATCTGACCTACAAGTACGAATCGGACGGCACCGCGCGTGATCTCGACACCATGGAGGCTTACTTCATGCCCGAGGAAGATCGTGCAGAGGTCGCTGACAAGATCGGCGACGTCATCTACTACAAATCGCTCCGTGCTTCAAAGGACGGCCGAGAGATGATGCGACGCGGAATCCGTACCCGGTTTGGGGACGCGTCGTATCGAGGCGACGCACCGGCGGATCCGACCCACGCGCAGGCGGAGTTGGCTGGTGAGAGCTGACCGGCCCCTGAAGTCCGGCTGGAGCGATGCAGTGAGCGGGAGCCATATGCCGGCGCACGATTTCGAATTTCGAATTTCGGATTTCGGATTTTCCGCCACCCACCCGACTGACGGCGGCGGTGTTCTGGAACTCAAAACTCAAAACTCAAAACTCAAAACTCATCGTCGACGAGGAACACGATGAAAACAGCCTGGGCAGCGCGCTTTGCCGAGAACGTTCGGAACTACGAGGGCTATCCAATCGGCAAGACCATTCAATACCTGACCGACCCCGAGATCATCTCTCTCGCGGGCGGCCTCCCCTCCCCCAAAGTCTTCCTACGAACTGAGCTCCGGTTGGCAACCGAGAGGGCTTTTGATCGCGATATCGACCGCATCATGCAGTACTCACCGATCCCTGGCGAGGCCACCCTGGTGGACGCGGTACTGCGGTTTCTCAAACGCGACAACATCAAGATCGGCCGCGACAATATTGTCATCACGACCTCGGGGCAACACGGGCTCGACCTGACGGGCCGGCTCTTCCTCGACCCGGATGACGTGGTACTCGTCGACCGCCCCACCTTCGCGGGCGCGGTCGTCGCCTTCAATTTGCAGCGACCCCGTTTTGTCGGCATCAACATCGAAGACGATGGTTCCGACGTCGCCGGTATGAGAATGGCGTTGGAGAGTCTCGCCGGAGAAGGCACGCCACCGAAATTCATCTACGTCGTACCCGATTTTCAGAACCCGTCGGGCATCACCATCAGCCTCGCCAAACGGGAGGCTCTCCTCGATCTCAGCTATGAGTTCGACGTCCCTATCGTCGAGGACAGCCCCTACCGCGACCTGCGCTACTCGGGCGAGACCATTCCAGCAATATTCACGCTCGATCAGCGACGTGGAGGCGACCACGTCATCGGTCTCTACACATTTTCGAAGCTCTTCTGCCCGGGAATGCGTGTCGGCTTCAACATCGGCCCTCCGGAAGTCGTCACGCGCCTGACCCACATCAAAGAGGGGAACATCCTCAACACCCCGAAGTGGAACCAGGACATGTGCCTGGCTTTTCTCGAAGACATGGATCTCGACCGCCATCTCGAAAACTGCCGCAGCTACTACCGGGAAAAGCTCGATGTCTTCCTGGACACGATGGCCAAACACTTTCCTCCGGAAACCGGCGTCAGCTGGACCCGGCCGGAAGGCGGTCTATTCCTGTGGGTCTCGCTCCCGCCTCACATCGACACAGACGAGTTGTTCTTCGAAGCCATCGAGCACAAGGTCGCTTTTGTCCCGGGCGAGCAGTTCTACGGCGAGAATCCGGAACACAACCACATGCGGATCAATTTCTCCTTCGTTTCGAAGGAACAGCTTGCCGTCGCCGTGGAGCGATTGGCAGAATGCATCAAGAAAAGGCTCTGACGGAGGATCATATGCGTTTGTTATTTGTCGGTTTCGGCACCGTGGCCCAGGGTCTGTGCGAACTCATGATCGAAAAGAAGGACGAACTCAGAGAGAAATACGGTCTTGACTGGAAGGTCACCGGAATCGTCGACATGCTCAAGGGCTCCGCGTACGACCCAGACGGACTCGACCTCGACGAAATCATGGCCATGGTAGAGGACGGCCGTTCAATCTCTGACTACCCAGACGGCGGCTGTGACTGGAACGCGCTCGATATGATCGAGCGGGCCGAAGCCGACGCGATGATCGAGGTCACTTACACCGACATCAAGACGGGTCAGCCGGCGACCGACCACATCCGGGCAGCTCTTGCCCGCGGCATGCACGTGACGACCACCAATAAAGGCCCGCTAGCCCTCTTTTCGAACGATCTTGTCGAGTTGGCGGCGGCCAACGGCGTTCAGTTCCTCTACGAGGGCACGGTGATGGCGGGAACGCCGCTTCTCAATCTGATTCGCGAGACCCTCGCCGGTTCCGCGATCTCGGAAATGAAGGGCATCCTCAACGGCACCACCAATTACATCCTGACCCAGATGGAAGCCGGGATGGACTACGGTGCCGCCCTCGAGCAGGCCCAGAAGCTCGGCTACGCCGAAGCAGTGCCCGACGCCGACGTCCTCGGCTGGGACGCGCTGGCCAAGGTGACGATCCTTGCCAACGTGGTGTTTGGCGCCTCCCTCTCGCCCGACGACAGCCCCTGCACCGGCATCACCGAAATCACACCCGATGAGATTGCAGCCGCCGCTGCAGACGGCAAACGCCACAAGCTCATAGGCCGCGTGTGGCGCGATGGCGACGTTGTTCGGGCATCGGTAGCGCCGCAACTGGTCAACCTCGATCATCCGCTAGCGGGCGTCGGCGGCGCCACTAACGCGATGACGATCACCACCGATACCCTCGGCGACGTCACGGTCGTCGGTCCGGGAGCCGGACGCCGGGAAACAGGTTTTTCTCTGTTGAACGACCTCATCGCGATCGCGAAGGAGAGCTGATGATGAAGATGCTGTTGGCAGGTCAGTGGGTGGATCGAGACAAGACAATCGACGTCCGCGATCCTTTCGACGACTCTCTGATCGACACCGTTCCCGCCGCCACAGCGGAAGATGTTGAAACGGCGCTCGCCGCGGCCGATGCTGCTCGTGGAGCCGCACGCGCGATGAGCGCCTACGAGCGCTCACAGATTCTCCTCAAAACCGCGGCGATTGTGGCCGACAACCTCGAGGATTTTGCCGTCACCATCGCTCGAGAAGGATCGAAGACCATTCGGGAAGCCCGGGGCGAAGCGAAACGCTGCGTCAACACCCTGACGATTTCCGGCGAGGAGGCCAAGCGCCTGCTTGGCGAGACCATCCCCTTCGATAGCTTCCCGGGCGGTGAGCAACGCAGGGGCCACTTCGAACGGGTGCCGATCGGAGTCGTGCTCGCGATCACACCCTTCAATGACCCCCTCAACCTGGTTGCGCACAAGCTCGGGCCGGCCATCGCCGGCGGCAACACGGTGGTTCTCAAGCCTGCAACCGTGACGCCGCTGTCAGCCCTGAAACTGACCAAAGCGTTTGTCGAAGCCGGTCTTCCGGCCGGCGTCCTTCAGTGCCTGACCGGTCACGGAGCAGTACTCGGCGATGCCCTGGTTTCCGACCCACGGGTGCGCATGGTCAGCTTCACCGGAGGCATCGAGGCCGGCGAGCGCATTGTCACCAAGGCGGGCCTCAAGAAAATCGGCATGGAGCTCGGCTCCAACTCGCCAGTGATCGTGTGGAAGGACGCGGATATCGAATGGGCAGCCGAAACCTGTGTCTCCGGTGCCTTCTGGGCGGCGGGACAGAACTGTATCGGAGTGCAAAGGATATACATCCACCGCGATGTTTATGACCGCTTCCGGGGTCTCTTCATCGAACGCACCAAGAACTACACCATCGGCAACAAGATGGACGAGGCCACCGACATGGGACCGATGATCAACGAGGGTGAGGCCCGAAGAGTCGAGCGCTGGGTTGCCGAGGCGGTCGATAAGGGCGCCACGGTGCTGGCCGGCGGCAAACGCGATCGGGCGCTGATGGAGCCGACGGTGCTCGAGAATGTGCCGGTAGATGCCACCATTCACCACGAAGAGGTTTTCGGGCCAGCGGTCAATCTCTATCCGGTGGATGATCTCGACCAGGCGATTGCGGACGCCAACTCGGTGGACTACGGGCTTCATGCCGCCGCCTTTTCCAAAGATGTGGAGACCTGCCACCGACTGATCAATGGTCTCGACGCGGGCAGCGTGCTGATCAATGACTCGACCGACTACCGTCTCGACTCGATGCCGTTCGGGGGTGTCAAGAAATCCGGGCTCGGGCGCGAAGGTATCCGTTTCTCGCTTGCCGAGATGACGGAACCGAAAGTGGTTTGTTGGTACCTGCCGGAGCTCTGATTGGAATTCGGATTTCGGATTTCGGATTTCGGATTTTTCGCCGACCCTCCCACGGATCGTGGTTTAGCGGCGGTCGCACACGATGCCTTAGTAACGCTGTGACAAGTTTGGCGGCCGATTCATCGTGAAAATCTTCGTGCAATCGCGAAGAGGCTTCAGAGTCGATTGAATAACTCGATCACCACCGTTCTGCAATACAAAGACCTGCCGGCCCTCGCCATGTTGCTTTTCGAGACCTTCACTGATGGAGGTGAGTACGCTGTGATCTCTCGAGCAAAAAGGGTTGCACACCTCGAAAAGTGTCGGGATCGCGGGGACGGTGGCTGAGGCCCGGAAGCCTCGAAACCAGCCCTCACGGCTTCTCGATCCAGCAGGGCTTACGTAAATTAACATGTTAAGATAGAACGAGATGCGGTGGGAAACGACCCTTCTGATCACTCGGCGACGATGGTGAACGAGACCCCGATGGACCTCTCGGTGGTGGTGCCCGTCTTTAACGGCGAAGCCTTCATCGAACGCACCCTCCGCGAGTTGATCGAATACGTCGCATCTCTGAACGAGCCGTCCGAGCTCATCGTCATCGACGATGGCAGCACGGATCGCACGGCGGAGCTCATCGCCGCGACGGTCGCCAACTCGCCGGTCCCCATAAACTTCGTACAGAGTCCACAGAATGAAGGCAAGGGCGCGGCTATCGAACGCGGGATGGCCGCAGCTCGTGGCAGCTATCGCGTTTTCCTCGATGCCGATCTGGCCTACTCCCCACGCGCCATTTCCGAGGTCCGCTCCAAGCTCGTCGAAGGTGCAGACGTGGTGATCGGCAGCCGGGTCCACCCGGACTCAACATACCAGGTCAAGCCGTCCTTCTTCCGTTACCTTTACACTCGTCACGTCGCAGGGCGGGTTTTCAACTGGATCGTTCGCTTTTTCCTGCTGCCCGGCATCTTCGATTCTCAGGCGGGGCTCAAGGGATTCACCAGAGAAGCAGCCGACACCATTTTTCGGGGTTGGTTGCCCGACGGGTTCAGCTTCGACCTCGGTGTCCTCTCGCGTGCACGGCACGAGCAGCTCTCGATAGAGCAGATTCCAGTTCACTACAGATACGACAGCGAGCCGACAACTGTACGGTTCATGAATGACACGGCGGCTGCACTTTATGATCTGGCGGTTGTCCGGCTCCGCATCGGGGGAGAGTATTCCAAAAAGGGGATTGGGCGCTTGACCGCCTGGATAGGTCGTCAGATGAGCCGTGCAGCCGCGGCGACACGATCTCCGAAAGCGATAACAGCAGGTGTTGCGATTGTCGGGATCGGCCTCGTCGGCCATGTGATTTTCCGAACCACATTTCCGGGTAACGCGCTGGCGGTTGTGTGCTGGCTGGCCGCAATCGCGGGGCTTCTCCTGGTAGCGCGGCGGTACGACAGCGCTCTCCCCGCGGACAACCGGCCGGTCTTTTCCGACGGTGGCGAGTTCGGGATCTTCCTGCTCATCTTTGGCCTCACCGCTGTCCTTCGCTTCTGGGACCTGGCGGAAACTCCCGCGATGGTTCACGGAGATTCGGCGGAATGCGGCATCCAGGGCCTCGAAATTCTGCTCGGGAAGGTCGACGATGTCTTCGGCTTTTCTCCGTGGTACGACACTCCCTATCCTGCCCATCTTCCCTACGCTGCGAGCTTTGCGCTGGTCGGGAAAACAGTGCTCGGCCTCCGCTTACCCTCGGCGTTGCTCGGCACCCTTTGCATGATCCCGCTTTACTTTCTGGTTCGAGGCTGGTTGGGGCGCCGGGCGGCTCAGATCGCCACCGTACTCTTCGCGCTGTCGCATGCCGCGATCCATTTCAGCCGGATCGGCTTATGGAACATCCAGTCCCTCTTCCTCACGCTCGTGGGATTCACTTTCCTCATCGCCGCGCTTCGGAAAGGTAGCGCCGTATTCGCATCCTTCGCCGGTATCGCCACCGGCCTGGGTTTTTATACCTACACCGGCGGCCGCCTCATTTTCGTTGTTTCGGCGGCTCTTCTGGCGCTGCAATTCCTGCTTGGACCGCGCCGACGCCTCTTTTGGGTCGGCGGATTTGTCGCCGCAGCCTTTGCCGTGACGATGACTCCGTTGATCATCAACTACGTCTCGAATCCCGACGTCTTCAAGGAGGATCGGACGGGTTCGGTATTGGCTCTTGCAGAGTCCGCCCGGGGACACGTGGAGTCGGTGACCGGGGAGACGTCGGCGGCCGAGATCCTTCGGGTACAGACAGTTTGGAGTCTCAGGGGGTTCTATAACCTTGGCGATCGAAGTGGCCAATATGGAGGCGAAGAGGCCCTCGCTTCTCCCGTAACGGCGACCCTGATGCTGGCCGGCATCCTCATTGCATTCTTGAGATTCCGCGAGACCGAAAGCCGGCTCGTCCTCCTCTGGGCGGGACTCGGTCTGCTACTCGGCAGCATCCTGATCATCGACCCGCCGTCCCATACGCGGCTGATCGTGCTCTTCCCGCTCCCATGCATCTTCTCCGCGCTCGCCCTTGAAACAGCATTTCGCTGGCTGGATCGTAGCGGCTGGCGTTGGACAGGTTTGGCAATTTTTTCGGTCTCCATCCTGGTTGTCGCACAGGCAGCCGTTTTCAGTCTCGGCGGATACCAGAAATATCTGGAACGAGTCGACCGGGAGGGGGACATCTGGGACGTTACACAGGCGATCACAGAGTATGGAACTGATCGCACCTACTATTTCTTCGGAGGCCCGAGGATGTCGGCGAGCGCGCCTGGACTGAGGCTATTCGCTGGCGATTCAACAATCGTTGACTGCTTCAATCCAACCGATATCCCTCACCACCTACTTGGATCCGGAGTTTTCATCATCCCCGCTCAGCTCTTGGAACCCGAACCGCAATTGCGAAATATAGGTACGGTGATCACTGAGCGGTTCCCCGATGCGAAACGAGTGGTCATCGGCGAAGACAACGATCCCCAGCTCATACTCTACATTGCAGAGAACGGCGGACACCGGCCGCTGTCAGGAGGTTAAGGTGCACGCGAATCGAGAGAAACGGCGCGTCCAAAGGGTGATTGTCCGGTGCATGCTTTTCTTCCTCTCCATTGTTCTCTTCTCAGCTGCGAATGTGGGTGCGCAGGCAGAGACATCTGTCTATCGCGGAGAAACGGCTTTTTCCAGGGCGCGCGAGCAATTCGAATTGGCTTTGGTCAGCGAAGACATCAACCAACGATTCCCAGCACTGCGCGCCGCCAGATTCATCAACGAACCCTGGATTGCCGAGATCGTGGCTCCGCTCTGCCAGTCACCTGACGTCTTCGAGCGGGCGTTCGCGCTTGAAGTTGTCGCCAACACCAACCCAGCCCTCGGTAGAGCGGCATTCCTCGAGGCCCTCACCTCCGAGGAACGCGCTCTTCGCCTGAGGGGATTGCTCGGTCTCGCTGCGCTCGGCGGCCCAGACACAATTCCCGATCTTGTCAGAATCATGAATGATGACCCCGACCCCGACCTTCAGGTCGCGGCCGCCCGGGCGCTTGGTGATGTCGGCGATGTCAAGGCATCCAACCCCCTGTACAGGGCTATTGAAAATAGTTTCCCTCCAGTGCGCGAACAAGCCGTACTGGCCCTGATCGCGATCGGCGATCAGAATCTTGCGAAAAATCTCATCAACAGGCTGCAGAACGATCACCACCCGGGCATAGCGGAAACGTTGAGGCTCATGGCGTTGGTTCCAGATCCGGCTTTGATCGCCTTCATCGAGCCGTACCTGACGGATGATGACCCCCTGAAACGCACCCTTGCCGCCATCGCCATCCTCTCGATCCTGGAAAGGTCCGGGAACTCCCAGAGCTGATGGTCGACCCGGCTGTCGCACGCCACTTCGCCGACGCGGCTACCCGTTACTCGCGGCTCCGTGGATCGGGCCCTCTTGGTTGGGTGCGTTCTCGCGAGCAGACCGCGGTCCAGGAACTGGTCGACGTCGAGCTCGGGACCACCGTCCTCGACGCCGGCTGCGGTGACGGCGCCACTCTCGAATGGCTGAGCAAACAGGGAGCTCATGCCGTGGGTATCGATTTGACCTGGCCGATGGCCAGGATCTGTGCATCGCGCGGCCTTTCGGTCGCAGTCCAGGACCTGGAGGATATCGGGCTCCAACCGGTCTTTGACTGGGTTCTTTGCATAGGTTCTCTCGAGTTTGTGCCAAGTCCGGCCCAGGCACTCAAGAATCTCGCTTCATGCCTCTCCCCAACAGGAACTCTCGTCCTTCTCTATCCCCGGAAGGGCCCCCTTGGCACTCTCTATGCCCTCTATCACCGAACGCATGGAACCCACATCCATCTTTTCGACACGGATGACATCACGGCGCTGTTTTCGGGAGCGGGTCTCCAACCACCCAAAAGCCGTCGCGACTGTCTGCTATCGAGCGTATGTGCGACCGCTGCGACCGGAGAGGCCCATCGGTGAAGAAGCTGCTCGTCACCTATGACGTCGAAGAGTTCGACTGGCGCCTCGGAGGCGGACGGCCGTTGCCGGCGGCGGAGCAGATCGAAATCACCGCCAGGGGCCTGCAAAAGCTCTTGCCGATTCATGAGCGACATCGGGCGCCCGCAACGTTCTTCGTCACCGGGGCCTTTGCGTTGGCCGAACCAGAGCTCGTCATGGACCTGGCGCAGGCGGGCCACGAAGTCGCGGTCCACGGGCTGGAGCACGGAGACGACTACGCAAATCTCGAGCCCACGGTCGCGATCGACCGGCTCAAACGTGCAAAAGAAATTGTCGAGGCCGCAAGTGGCCAGGAGGCCGTGGGAATGCGAACGCCGCGGCTGCGGCACTGCATCGCCTTTGTCGTCCGAGACGCGGGGTTTGCCTACGATGCCTCACCCCACCCGACCTGGATCCCTCGCCGCTACTTCGGGCTTCACTACCCCCGCACCCCTTGGCGGAGAAATGGAATCACCAAGGTTCCGATTTCGGTTGTCCCCGGCCTTCGCATGCCCGTCTCGTGGATGTGGTTCCAATTTGCGGGCCCCCGTCTCGGGCTGATGGGCGCGCGCCTGGCGTCGATTGGTGCACCTTACCTGCACCTCTACTTTCACCCGTGGGAGGCGGTTTCTCTCCGCCCCTACGGCGCCCCACCTCCATTTTCCAATCGTACGGGGGAGGTTTTCCTCGGCACGTTGGATCGTCTCTTGAGTTGGAGTGACGGCCGACTCGCCCCAGCTACGGTACGAGAGGTCGTCGAGACACCCGCGCTCCAGTAAACTACCCAGCCATGGTGCGAAAAAAGAAATCCCGGTTACGGAGGTGTTTGCGATTCGCGTTTGTGGCCCTCGCGGCTGCCCTCCTGTCGACCGGGTTGGTTGTCGTCCTCACATGGCCAGATGTCGGGTCTCTTACAGAATCGAATCCGGAGAGCACCGCCTTCATCGACCAAGCGCGATCCCGGGGAAACGACGTCGAGTGGCAGTGGGTTGCAGCCGAATCGATCTCCAGCGATCTCAAGAAAGCCGTCCTGGTGGCAGAGGATCTGAGCTTTTTCAACCACACCGGTTTCGATACCCATGAGATCCGGATTGCGACACGGGAGGCCTTACAAGGGAAGAGGGTCCGAGGTGCGTCAACCATCACCCAGCAGCTGGCGAAAAACCTCTGGCTGTCTCCGTCCCGGTCGCCGGATCGTAAGCTCCGCGAGATCGTACTCACCCGGCAGTTGGAACGCCACCTGTCAAAACAACGGATCCTCGAAATCTACCTCAACGTGGTCGAGTTCGGCCCGGGGATCTACGGCGTAGAAGCGGCCTCGCGCCACTACTACGGCATACCGGCGTCCGACCTCGATACAGAGCAGGCCGCCCGGCTCGCAGCCTCGCTACCGCGACCATCGAAGTGGCACCCGGGTGTCGAGAGCCGAGGTTACGACGGGAGTGTGTTGCGAATCCTCAATCTCCTGGAGGATTGCGACTGGCTCGAGAAATATCTATGAAATGTGGGTAGGATGAACCGGATATTCAACGACCGCTTCGGAGGTGTGAGATGAAAACGATGACCAGCTTCGTATTCGCCGTGACATTGATCGCGCTCGTGGGTTGTGCTCCCTCAGAGCCGCCGTCCGAGGAGCCGGCTCCCCAGGGACTCGAGAACGGGTCCTTTCACACCCAGCTCAACGGTTTCGAAATCCACTACGAGGTCCACGGCGAGGGACCGGTGCTGATGACCCTGCCGAACTCCTGGGGACTATCGCTACAGGGGCTCCACAACATGTACCGGCCGCTCGAAGAGAATCTCACCATGGTCTATTTCGACCCCCGGGGCATGGGTGAGTCATCTCCCATCGTCGAGGAGGCGGACATGGGGATGGCCGCTGTGCGGGCAGATTTTCAGGCCCTCCGCCAACACCTCGGCCTCGAGAGCGTCAACGCCATCGGCTGGTCGAATGGAGCCATGAACCTCATCATGCTCGCGGCTGAGCGTCCCGAGACAATCGAAAACGCGATCTTTCTCCACGGCGCAGCCAGCTTCACGAACGAGGACATGGCAGCGATGGCGGCAAAGTACCCGGGTGTGATGGAAGCCTCGATGGCGTTCAATCAGGAGATGCAGGACCCTGGGCTCACCGACGACCAGAAAACCGAAAAGATGCGCGCTTTGTGGCTCGAACAGTGGTTCCCGATGAGCTTTGCAGATCGAGAGGCTGCTCCAGCAACGATCGATCGCATATTTGGCGACGCCGAGTTCAGCTGGGCGCACGGAGATTACTCGCAACGAGAGCACCCCGAATTCGATGCCCGCGACCAGCTGCCTCTCATCACTGCGCGCTGTCTGGTGATCTCGGGAGCCCACGACATGATGCCGGCCAGAAAGGGCAAGGAGATAGCGGAGGGCGTTGCCAACGCCGAGTTCGTGCTCTTCGAGTCGAGTGGGCATTACGCGCCGGCCGAAGAAGCCGAGGCGTTCGAGGCCCTGGTTTTCAGATTCCTCGGCGTCAGTTAGGGGTTTCTGCTCCCTCTTCAACCCGGGGGGCCGGGATCGGCCTTTTCCGCCTCGGTCCTGCGGTCCACGGGCCCCTCAGCGGGCCCGGTGTACTTGGCCAGGAGACGACCGAAGGGGAGCTTGAAATCGAGCCGGTAGAGTTTTCTCGTCACGTCCGGGTTGATCCAATAAATGAACTCGCCCTTGCGCGAGAACATCTCGCCGTCAGCAGTGAGCGGTTGCACACGAAGAAGGTCCATCTTGCCGTCCGCGGTCTTGAACCGCTTGAGATCGCCAACCTGGGTTCCGGTGACGATGACGCCGCGGTCGGTCAGCAGATTGAGGGCGAAGTTCGAACCCGGCTTGCCGGCCAGCACCCTCCCCCGATAAACGTAGGCCAACGGGTCAACGGCCCACTCCCCATCGAAGGGAACCGTCTTGACCTTGCCGTGTTTTTCAGCCCTCACCACACCCTTCTCGTAGTCAACGTGATAGCGCCTGATCTTTCGCCTGCCCTTTTCGGTGATGTCGCTCTCATACGCGAGGGTGCTCAGGGTCTCGGCATCGACCCACGAGTCGATCTGTCCGTCGGCCCGATAGATTTTGTTAAAAAATCTCGTGTTGCATGCGGTCATGACGACGTGATAGGCGGGCCTTCCTTCGAACTCCTCGAGACGGCTCTCGAGGGTCATGTGGCCGCAGGTGATTCCGAGATACTCAATCTTGTAGTGATACGGGCCTTCTGTGGGAAAGGAAGGCAACGTCTGGGCTCCGCCGGAAGACAGCGGTTCGGCCTGGTAGACAAAGATCGTGGTCATCACCAGAACCAGGACAGCCAACGCCAACCCGAGAGCAACACGCGGACGACCTATCCCTCTCACTGCGATACCTGACCCCTATCCCTGGCTCGCCACCGCGCCATCGGCGGTACGGCGATTACGATAGAGCGAGCCATCGACCGCGGCTGACATACGTTTGGCATCGAGACCACCGCCGACGAAGTCAGCGATACGCCGGGCTTCCCGCTCGGGCTCGGCGACGACATCCGCGTAGTCGAGGTAAAGGGCTTCGAAGTACGGCCGGAATCGCAGTTGGAATTGGACTTTCTCCAGGTGCGACTCGTACATCTTCAGCAAGTCTTGATCGTCGGTTTGGGAGTCCTCACCCCGCCGGTCGAGCATTTTTTTCTGCGACGCGAGCACCTCGTGCAGGTTGCGACGCATGAATACGACCTTATAGGCGTTGCTCGCCGGCAGGTAATTGAGGAGCGATGACACCACCTTGATCACCTTGCCACGGGTCCGGTCGAGCCACTCTTTGTCCTTCATCTCGGCGAGATCCTTGACCCGCTCGTCTTCGTAGTAGCCCTTCGGATTGTCCTCGTCCGCTGTGCGGATGTTGTCCACCACCAGCTCCATTCCTCCAGCTTCGAGCATCTTCATGGCCATGGAGGTGCCGGAGCGGGGCAGGCCGGAGACAACCACTACCGGCCGGCCGTACTTCAGTTGTCTCGAGATTCTGCTCAGTATCGATGCCATTGTCGTTGACTCCCTGCTGCGGGCCGGAATAGGGCCAAAATCCACCGTGTTGAGCCCCCGGGAATGCGAAGAAACCGCAGACCCGCCCTCACGGGTATATTACAATGCCGCGGCTGAGAACCCACATACAGATCGAGGTTTGAGGCCAAACACCGTTTTCGGGAGTTTCATGACGACAACGTCGGGCAATTTTTTCCGTCCGGCCGCCCTCTTGTTGGCGTGCATCGCCATTGCTGCGCCTTCCACGGCCGACGCCTATATCGGTCCGGGAGCCGGCTTTGCTGTGCTCGGCTCCTTCGCCGTGCTCTTTGTCACCATGCTTTTGGCGGGTGCCTCCCTTCTGGTATGGCCGTTTCGCATGCTGTGGCGAGCAATCCGCCGGCGCACCAAGAGCAAACCGCTGGTCAAACGGCTTATCGTGTTGGGTTTCGACGGCCAGGAAACGACAATTACCGAACGGATGATGGCCCAGGGTCAGCTGCCCAACTTCAAGAAGCTCGCCGCAAGTGGCTGCTACAGCCGGCTGCGCTCGACCTTTCCATCCATCACTCCGGTCGCCTGGTCCTCTTTCACCACCGGCACCAATCCCGGCAAACACAATATCTTCGATTTCCTCGATCGCGACCCGCGCACCTATTTGCCGAGGCTGTCGTCCACCGAAATCGGTTCGGTGAACAGAGTCCTCAAGCTCGGCAAGTTGAGGATCCCACTTGCCAAGCCCTCGATCCGCCTTCTCCGGAAATCGAAGCCCTTCTGGACGATTCTCGGTGAGCACAACATCTGGAGCACCATCATCCGGGTGCCGATAACATTTCCTCCCGACAAGTTCTACGGCGCCCAATTGGGTGCAATGTGTATTCCGGACCTTCTTGGCACCCAAGGTACTTTCCTCTATTTCTCGACACGCTCAGGTGGTGAGACCTTCCAAGAGGGCGGACTGCAATTCGAGCTCAGCTCCAACGGCTCCGAAGTCAGTTTCGAAGGTACTATCGAGGGGCCGGAGAACTCCTTCCTAGAAGGCAACCCTCCGATGACCCTGCCGCTTCACATCGAGGTCGACCGAAACGCTGGCCGAGCTCTGGTTTCGATCAATGGCGACTCGGTCGAACTCGAGCCGCGAATACTCAGCGATTGGGTGAAGCTCAGCTTCAAGGCGATCGCAGGCATGAAGGTCACCGGTATCTGCCGAATGATGATCACCGAGATGGATGAGCATGTCTCGCTCTACGTTTCCCCGATCAACATCGAACCCGAGAAACCGGTCATGCCGATTTCGCATCCCAGCTACTACTGCTCCTACCTCGAAAAGAAACTCGGCTCATTCGCCACTCTCGGCCTCGCCGAGGACACCTGGGCCCTGAACGAGAAGATCACCGACGACCACACCTTCATGACTCAGACAACCGACATCGACAACGAGCGCGAGGAGATGCTGTTCGCCGCGCTCGAACGCCTGAAAAAAGGAACTCTGGTAACTGTTTTCGACGCCACCGACCGGGTGAACCACATGTTTTGGCGCTATACGGAGGAGGGCCATCCGGCTGCCGAGGGCATTGAAAAACCCGACTATGCCGACGCCATCGAGGATCAGTACCGGCGCAACGACGAAATTGTAGGCAAGGTCATGGGCCGCCTCGGCGCAGGCGATGTTTTGTGGGTGATGTCCGATCACGGCTGCACGTCTTTCCGCCGCGGCGTCAACCTCAATGCCTGGCTCATGGAGAACGGTTATCTGGCTCTTAAGGATGGAGCCGACGCCTCAGAGCCCTGGCTGCAATCGGTGGATTGGTCGCGGACCAAGGCCTACGCGGTCGGACTCGTGGGAATCTTCCTCAACATCAAGGGCCGTGAGGCGCAGGGAATCGTCGCCGCCGGTGACGAAGCCGAGGTCCTCAAGGCCGAGCTCAAATCCAAGCTTGGCAACTTGAGGGACGCCGAAAAAGGCGAAGTGGCCATCAATGAAGCCTTTGATACGGACACGCTCTATCGCGGCCCCTACAAGGGCAATGCGCCGGATCTCCTGATCGGCTACAACCACGGCTACCGCATCTCATGGGACTGCGCCAGCGGAGTGGTGGCCGGCTCGGTCTTCGACGACAACGTCAAGGCGTGGAGTGGCGACCATATCGTCGACCCACGGCTGGTGCCGGGGATCTTTCTCGCCAACCACCCAATCGACGCCGAAGATCCGGCGATCATCGACCTCGCACCTACTGCCCTGACGCTTTTTGGGATCAGGCCGCCGGCGCACATGGAAGGCACGCCGATCATCGAAAAAGAAAACTTCAACCGCTAAAAGAGGGAGAAACCATCATGTTCGGATACACAAAGGTCAAGCTCGAGAAAAGCCTGGTCGACAGGATCAGTCGCTTCTCCGAGATCGCCGGCTACTCGTCGCCCGAAGAGTTCATCACCCACGCGCTCGAAAAGGAGCTCGCCCAGCTCGAAGACGCCGACTCTGAAGAAGAGATCAAGAAGCGTCTCCAGGGCCTCGGTTACATGTCGTAGAAGGGACCGTCCTCGCCTCTATGAAGCTCATCAACAATCTCCTGCGCCCAGTCTTCGACCTGCTGCAGTCTCCATTCGTCGGGCTGCCGGCATTCGTCGGAATTCTGGTGTGGTCGATTCCTATTGGCATCTTCGCCCTCTGGGTCTTCGGTAAGACCTCGAACCAGGAACGTATTGCCGACGTCAAACGACGGATCCACGCGGGTCTGTTCGAGATCCGCCTCTTCAACGATGACCTCGGCGCCATCATGCGCGCCCAGGGGGAGATCCTTCGCCACGTGCTGCACTATCAGGCGCTGGCGCTCAAGCCGATGATCTTCATCTTGCCGCCGCTGGTGCTGGTGATGGTCCAGCTCCATCAGTTTTACGGCTTCCGTGGACCTCGACCCGGTGAGGAGGTCTTGCTCACCGTCCAACTTGCACCCGATCCGGTGGAACCGGGCGGACGCCCCGAGTTCTCGCTCGAACTGCCGGAAGGGCTTCACGCATCGATGGACCCGGTCTGGGTCCCGTCACTGCGTCAAATCACCTGGCGCCTCCGCGTCGAAGACTGGGGTGACTGGGATCTCTCCATCGACATCGATGGCACGCAGTTCTCGAAGACCATTTGCGCGACCGAACAGTTGATCCGGCTATCACCGGAAAGGCCGCCACACACTTTCATCGACCAGCTCGAGTGGCCATCCGAACAGCCGCTTGATGAGGGTGGTGCAGTTCAGTCCATGACTCTCGGCTATGCCGAGGGTTCGGTGGGGATCCTCGGTTGGGAATTCGAATGGGCCTTCGCGTGGATGGTGGTGTTCTTCGTCCTCTCGATGGTCGTCGCGTTGGTCCTCCGGAAACCCATGGGAGTCGAACTCTGAGTTTCCCGCGCCCGAGTCCGCGCCAGTGCCCGTGCCCGAAATGCCGGTTGGCGATCAGGCACGTGTCGAAGTGAAAAACCGCGCCTCCACCGTCGGCGCCGCGCTCATCTGCCTGTCGGCCGCGCTGTGGGGCCTCGATGGCGTCGTACTCACGCCAAGGCTCGCCAACCTCCAGGTCCCGTTCGTGGTCTTCTTGTTGCACTCGATCCCCTTTGCGCTCATGCAACCCTTCCTGTGGCGCAGCTATGGACGCCTCCGCGCCATGCCGCCTCGCGGCTGGCTCGCGCTCTCTCTGGTCGCCTTCACTGGCGGCATGCTCGGCACGCTGGCCATCGTCAAAGCCCTCTTTTTGGTAAACTTCAACCAGCTCAGCGTCGTCGTGCTGTTGCAGAAACTGCAGCCGATCTTTGCCCTCGCCCTGGCAGCCATCCTGCTCGGCGAGAGGGTGTCTGCCAAATTCCTGGCGGCCGCGGTAGTGGCGTTAGGCGGAGCCTATCTCCTCACCTTCGGTCTCTCTGTCCCAAACGCGGCCGCCGACGGTATCTCGCTCAAGGCCGCGCTGCTCGCCATCGTTGCGGCCGCCGCATTCGGCGCCGCGACGGTTCTCGGCAAGGTGCTCCTGGGCTCCCTCGACTTCAAGGACGCCACGTTCGCCCGCTACGGAATGACCTCGGCAATGACTCTCGTGTTCCTCGGGATCCGAGGCATCGGCCTCCCATTTGCCTCGGTCACCGAGGCCAACTGGGTCATGATCCTCATCATTTCATTGACCACCGGGTCGGGCGCCATATTCCTCTATTACTACGGCCTCACCCGGGTGCGCGCGAGCGTCGCCACGATCTGCGAGCTCTGCCTCCCCCTTTCCGCGGTCCTGCTCGACTACCTGGTCAACGATTCTGTGCTCGGACCCGGGCAGTGGGTCGGCGCCGCGCTGCTGGTTGGAGCGATCCTGCGCATCTCAATTACCCCCGAAAAAGACCAAGAGAATGAGGAATTGGGAATGAGGAATTAGGAATTCCCCCCGCCCCCCCGGGAGAGTTTTGAGTTCCTAGTTTTGAGTTTTGAGTTACCGCCGACCCTCCCAATTCTCTGGGTGTGCGGGTGGAAAATCCGAAATCCGAAATCCGAAATCCGAAATTGTTGAGGGAGTGGCGAAAATTCCTCATTCCTCATTCCTAACTCCTAGTTGATTCTGGTTTCTGCGGGTACATTCGCGGCAGCTGCGCATCAACGGCGTAGGCCATCAATGCGACCACACACTTGAGCGTCACCCAGCGCGAGGGATCACTGAGTGGGCCTTGGTCTGGCACGTGCAGAGACTCTGGCACCGGGATGTCTCGCCGCCACCTACCACCTTCCATTTGACGCAGTTGGACTCGCCGCAGGGCGCGATCCATGCCCGGCTCCAGAGAGACTCCCGCCCGGGCGAGTGCCCACAGGAGCTCCACCTCATCCGTTCGACCCAAGCAGGGATGACAACAGCGAGTGGCCACCGCCCTTGCCGAGACGATCGTCCTCACGAGGGACTCGACAGCGCGTTCTTTCAGGACCTGCCGCGGTCGATCAATGCATGCTGTGAGAGCGCCCAGGAGAGCAACCGCGGTCACTTCGCATTCCCCTGTCATAGACTGGCGACCCACCGCCCACCACCCGCCGTCGGGGTGATTCGCATCGCCGTCCTCGAGCCACGCCAATCCCTCCTGAAAGCGAGGGTGGTGGCACCAACCCAGCTCGGCGAGTCCATGCAGCGCGCGGGCCGTCAACCATGGGACGGCGCCCCCGTTCTCGCGACGGGAGAAACCGCCCTCACCCGGAGCTGTTTCGAGCAGCACCTCGGCTGCCGCTTGAAGTCTGGGATCGGCAGGATTGGCCCCCCACTGGATCGCAGCCAACATTCGCCAACCCGGTCCCGAATACGGTGTCCATAGCGGCACATCACTCGCCCAGCTCCCTTCCGGACACAGGTCTTCGATCAGCGAGGCCACCGGCTCGACCGCATCAGAACCGCCACGCGCGCGGACCACGGCCGGACTCTCCGGTGGTCTCCGCACCAGCTCCAACAACACCCGCCAATGGAGATTCGGCCGATGCGAGTCGAGAAGCCAGGGGAGGGGGTCGCCTCGCAGCGACTCCCAGGCGTCGGTGCAAACAGACAACTAAATGCGGCCCGCGCGTCGCAGTTGGATGGTATGCCTCAACACCCGCACAGCGCCCTCGATGCGGGAGATCCTCCGATTGCGGGCCTGGAGAGCCTGCTGATCGTCAAGGTCCACAATCACTCCACGGGTTTCGCGAAGACGTTTGTCGAGCTCGAACTCCAGAGTTGTCATCTGCTCAAGGCTCAGACGCTTGAGGGAGACCTGGGAAAGGAGCGAAAAACCATCACACACCTGCCGTGCCATCGCGGGCGCCGAACCGCCCTGGTAGCTTCCCATTGTCACCTCCGCCTGCCCAGTGTACCGCGATCCCGCACGCCCGGATCCAAAATGCAAGATCCAAGATGCAAGATCCAAGATGCAGGATACAAGATGCAAGTTCTTCTACCAGAAAGAGATCGCTAGCGTGAAAAATGGATCTTGAATCTTGAATCCTGTATCTGAAAACGGGTGGTAATTCTTGTTATTGGGTGGGCTGGACCCCGCGCAACGCGCCCTGCCGATACTCGACAACCTGGTTAGCGCGGGCGGCGAGATCGCGATCCGGAGTCAGCCAGATGGCGGTTCGGCCCACCGACGCCCTCACGACGGCGGATCGCCACAGCTCTCCACGCACCGCATTGACCCACGGCATGGGGTCAACGACGATCACCAGATGATAGGACGAGGGGATCACCCTTGCCACCAGCACCAGCAGCCTGAGATACGGCGTCAGCGGGCTCCCATCTCTCTCGAGAGATCGACCTCCGAGTGCTTCAACAACCTCGTTCAATGAGCACGCATCGCGAATAGCAGCAAGCGCGCTTCGCTCCAGCGGTTGGTCGGCGAAAGCTGCCAGATTGGTCACAAGGTCTCCGGGAATGAACTCTTCTCCGGGCGCTACAACGGCTGCCAGCTGGTCGCCGACTTCAAACGGAGCGCCGTCAACCATGATCTCTCCGGCTCGGGGCGACCTCCGAGCGGTGAGCACATCAGCCAGATCGCCAGCATCCTCAGGCGAATCACAGAGAATCGCGAGCGAGTCGCCCGCCCGCAATTCGAGGTTAATGGGCACCGACCGAGGCAACGCGTCGGCGCTCGTTACAACAACTCGATTCAGGCTTAGAGTCCCCCGTATCTCTCGGCTCGGTGGTCCAGGCTCGGTCGTGGACAATCGACCGGTGGTCGTTCGCGCGATCCGCTGGGCTACCAGAAGCAGCAATGCCGGCGCCAACCATCCACCGTATTCGAAGGCGATCAAACGTGGCGCGAGCGCAAAGACCACGCCCCATCCACCGATCGCCAGGTAGTCGGCGGCATCGGGCCGGCTGCCATCGGTGCGCGGCAAAGCACGCGCCACCGCCGCCACAAGTGACGCCAACAAAAACCACCCGAGTGCCAACTCCCAACCACTCTGAAACAACAGGAAGGCTACGGCAGAAGACGCGACCAACAAGCTGGTCCAGGGTTCTGCGGCTCGAGTCCTATCAACAAGCCAGTGGACGGTCAACGCCGCCGCCGCCACGACTGGCGCCCAGCCAGGTTTCCAGGCGGCGACCCACACCAGAGCGGCGAGGAGGGCCGCGTGATACCATCCGGCGACCACGGGCCAAGGGATCTTCACGGGGCGATGTTACCCCGTCGTCGGCATGGCACCAAATTTCGAGAGGGAATCATGAAAGAGCTCGAAGGACTCGATCTCCTTCACATCGACGAAATGCTCGAGGATGAGGAGAGGATGGTCCGCGACACCGTTCGCCAATGGGTCGACGAACGGGTGCTTCCGCACATCGAAGAGTGGGCCTGGGACTGTCACTTTCCGCGCGAGTTGGCGAAGGAGCTGGGCGACCTGGACCTCCTCGGCGCGCCATACTCCGATTTCAATCTTCCAGGTGTCAACGCCGTCACATATGGGCTCATCAACCGCGAGCTCGAGCGTGGCGATTCGGGCCTGCGGTCCTTTGTGTCGGTGCAGACCTCGCTGGTCATGTATCCGATCCTCACCTGGGGGAACCGTCAACAGCAGGAACGCTGGATTCCCTCCCTCGGCCGGGGCGACGCGATTGGATGTTTCGGTCTCACCGAACCCGATTTTGGGTCCAACCCGGGCGGCATGAGGACCCGAGCGATTCGTGACGGCAGTCACTGGGTCATCAACGGCGAGAAGGCATGGATCACAAACGGGGCAATCGCAGACATCGCAGTTGTTTGGGCCAAAACCGATGAGGGCGTGCGGGGCTTTCTGGTCGAAGCCGGCACACCGGGATTCTCCACTGTCGAGCACAAGGGTAAGTACTCACTGAGAGTATCGGTGACCTCACAACTGGTTTTTGAAGACTGCCGAATATCACTCGACGCCATGCTTCCGGCTACCACCGGCCTCAAAAACGCACTCCAATGCCTCAACCAGGCTCGCTACGGCATCGGCTGGGGTGCTTTGGGCTCAGCCCTGGCCACATTCGAGGCGGCGCTCTCCTATGCGAAGACTCGAATCCAATTCGGCGGCCGACCAATTGCCGCCCACCAGATCCAGCAGCAGAAGTTGGTGTGGATGTACTCCGAAATCCTCAAGGGACACCTCCTCGCGTTCCAGCTCGGGCGCCTCAAAGATCGAGACCAGCTGCGCCACGAAGCGGTGTCACTCGCCAAACGCAACAACGTCTCGGTTGCCCGTGAGTGCGCCAAACTGGCGCGGGAAATCCTCGGCGCCGCCGGCATTGTCAACGAGTACCCGATCATGCGCCACCTGATGAACCTTGAGACCGTCTACACCTACGAGGGCACACACGATATTCATACGCTGGTGCTCGGTCAGTACCTCACGGGAATCCCCGCCTTCGAACCACCGCCGGAGTAATCGCAAGATATAGGATGCAGGATACAAGATGCAGGGTCGCCCAGCTGCCCTGTCGGGGGGCGTGTGCATCCTGGATCCTGCATCCAGCATCCAGCATCCTGGCGCGTGGGCGGACCGAGTATCGAGAATCGAGCATCCAGAATCGGGTGGGCGGCTGGGAGGTAAACTCTTTCTCAATTTTTACGTATAGCTCAACAGAGAACAAGGGTCGAAGGGGCCGACCCAAGACGCCTTCACACAGCGTTACTACAAAGACCTCTATCAAACTCCTCCTTCATGGCTCCTCCCCCGGGAGCCATCTTTTTTTTGCTATCCTGCTCGCCATGGATTGGATAGTCTCACTGACCCCGGAAGCGGCGGCCAACCCTATGTCGGCACTCGCCGAGCCACCCGAAAAAGCGTCGATTGTCGAGCTGAGGTTGGATCGATTTCCTGGAATCGACATTGGAGCGGCGGTCAGCGCCTGTCCGCTGCCGGTGCTTGTAACCCTGAGGTCAAAATCGGAAGGCGGCGAGGGGCCAGACGACCCGGTCAAGAGGGCGGAGATTATGGGTTCGGCCCGTGACGCAGGTGTTGCGCTGCTCGACCTCGAGTTCGAACGAGACGCACCTCTCGCACGTGAACTGGGCCTCACTCCCGAACAGACGATATTGTCCTGGCACGATCCTGAAGGAACTCCTGATGAACTGTCGGATGTGGTCGGTCGAATGATGGAGGCCCAGGCCCGCTGGATCAAGGTGGTGCCAACAGCAGAAAATTTATCGGACCTGGTATCGGTTCTCGCGCTCCACCGACAGTTCAACGGAGGCCGGGCGCGGGAGCGCCGCTTGCTGACCTTCGCCATGGCTGCGCCCGGGTTAGCCAGCCGCTACCTGGCGCCGCTGATGGGTCCTCCGATTGGGTATGCCGCCTGGAGCGACGATACGCCGGCGGCGCCTGGACAGCTCTCCATCACGCGGACAGAAGCGGTCATCGGCCACCTCGGAGGGCCACCGCAGCGTCTGTATGGTGTGGTCGGCAGCGACGTCAGTAGCAGCCTGAGCCCGACCCTCCATGCCGCCGGCTACAGAGGCCTGGATCTCCCCTACCTGCTGGTTCCGATTAGCGTTTCCGACTCCAGCGAACTCGTTGAGCTCTTTTGCCCGCAGGGGGCCACGCCATTTGATCGCGTCGGTCTCGAGGCCCGGGGCTGGGCCGTCACCACTCCTTACAAGGAGAACGCGGCAGCAGCGGCCGACCACCATTCCCCGCGGGTATTGCGCGCTGGCGCGGCTAACACGCTGATCCTGGGAGAGCAACAGGTCATGGCCGAGAACACCGATGCAGATGGAGTCGTCGGATCGATGGTCAGTTTCGGATTTGACCCTCGGGGCCGTACCGCAGTGGTCCAGGGGACAGGTGGAGCCGCGCGGGGCGCCGCGGTCGGCCTCCATCTCGCAGGCGCCGACGTGATCCTCCGGGGCCGGTTTACCGAGAAAACCCAGGAAACTGCCGAGGCTATGGACATCGGATGGTGTGAGCCGGCCGAGAGGGCTCCTGGCGGCTCAATCCTCGTCAACGCAACCCCCGTTGGACGCGAGGCCGGAGAGACCGGAGTTTTCAGCGAGGAAGAAATCGCAGGCGCCGCCGCGGTCGTGGATATGGTCTACGGCAAGCACACAACCGATCTCATAACCCACGCCCGCGAACTCAACGTGCCGGCAGCCGACGGCCGCGAAGTGCTGCTCCACCAGGGCATCGCGCAGTTTGCAGCCTTCACCCAGCGCGTACCGCCAAAGGATGAAATGCGCGCCGCTTTGCGACGCAGGTAATCAGTGATCAGTGATCAGTAACCAGTCCCAACCCACCGACCTCCCGGACTCTCCAACTATTAACGGATAACTTGGTGGGCACGTCGGCGGACGGACGGAATTTCCGAATTCCGAATTCCGAATTCCGAATTCATTCGACGGCGTCGTCAGCGAATGCCCACAGCCTCGCGAACCTGCTTCATCAGAGGAGCAGCCGTCTCGCGGGCGGTTTCGGCGCCGGCTGCGAGGATTCGTTCCACCTCGGCAGGATCGTCCTTGAACTCATCGTAACGCGCACGCGCATCGCCGAAGGTCGCCAGATAGTAGTCGAAGAGTCGCTTTTTCATGTCGCCGTAACCGACTCCCCCTTCAGAAAAGGCGCTCTCGACCCATGCTCGTTCCGACTCGTCCGGAGCGAAGAGTTTCAGCAGATCGTAAAGAGCGTTATTCTCGGTCGGCTTCGGCTCTTCCACCGGTGTCGAGTCGGTGACGATGGACATGATCTTTTTCCGGATCGGCTTCTCGGGGCCAAAGATGTCGATCGTGTTCTCATACGATTTGCTCATCTTGCGTCCGTCGACGCCTGGCACTACCGCCACCTCGTCGAGGATCAACGGTTTGGGTAGGACGAATACCTCCGAGCCATATACGGTGTGAAACGACGCGGCGACGTCCCGGGTCACCTCGAGGTGCTGCTTCTGGTCCTTGCCGACGGGCACGAGATCACTCTTGACGATCAGAATGTCCGCAGCCATCAACACAGGATAGGCAAAGAGTCCGTGGCTCGGCACCACGCCCTGCGCCACCTTGTCTTTGAACGAGTGGCACCGCTGCAAGAGACCCATGGATGTGACGGTCGACAGGTACCAGCTGAGTTCGGTGACCTCTGGAAGAGCGGACTGGCGATAAATCACGCTGCGCGCGGGGTCGAGACCGAGGGCGAGGAACCCTGTGGCGAGGTCGCGGACCAGACCCCGAAACCGTTCAGGCTCCTGAACCGTGGTGAGAGCGTGCAGGTCGGCCAGGAAGTAAAAACACTCGTGTTCCTCCTGCAGGCGCAGAAACTGACGGATGGCTCCAAAAAAATTTCCGATGTGCAGGTTGCCGGATGGCTGGACGCCGGACAGAACGCGCATGGACACTCCTTAGCGGCGGATGATAGCAAAAAGAGAAAACCGGCCGGTTGCAACACCGGCCGGGCACTCAAAAAGAAATCAACGAAAGGCTTTGATTAACCGTCGTCGCCGATGGCCTCGGTTGGACACGACTCCATGGCCTCGTCCATCAGCTCGGTCTCTTCATCGTTCTCGGGCTGTTTGCTGACAAAGGAGTATCCCTCGTCCTCGTTGGCCTCGAAGTTATTGGGCGCCGTCGTCCGGCACACGTCGCAATCGATGCAGTTCGAATCCACGTACCACTTTCCGGGTACATTGTCAGCAAGTTTGTCATCAAGGTCGGCCATCATTCTCTCCTTTCAGGCGGGATTCCCCGCGCATCCGCGGGATGATACCACCCGCTCCGATCTTGTCAATTCGCGGCTGCAAATGAATCAACGCGAAGGAATCTCAACAGGGCGCCGAGTTACACGGGGGTAGGAACGGTCGCCGGTGCTTTTGGCGTCGGTTGACGGCCACTGGCATTCGACGTCGTAAGGATAGCCGAACGCAGGCAGAATCGCCGTTGGATCCTGGGTCTGGTTGTCGATCATCGTCCCGTAGACGGTCATGCCGACGACGGGCTCGCTGCTACCTGACGTCCATTGCAGGAAGGAAATCTTGAGAATTGTGTCATCTGGAGTGTTCCCGAGCCCGAGCTGCGAAAAGAAAATGTCGTTGTACTGGACATGCGCGGCGGGCGGCAACGTATAGATTCGTGCGATCGGTGACTCGTCCGCGTTTAGGTACGGCTCGCCATTTCCTTGGAACGGTTGAATCACAAGGGTGATCGTCGTCAACGGATCGGAAGCGTTGACCACGCCGACGTTATACCTGTACTCAGCGTCATCCTTGGCACCGGTCAGAAGCAGAAAACTGAAATCCCCGTTGTCGCCTACCGCAGACGGGTCCGCGAGGTTGTACCAGGGCACTCCGGGCAGGGTCATGCCATAGGTGCCGGATTTCGGTAAGAACTCGCCTTCGTTGTCGGGATCTGGGACAAAAAAACTGGAGGGCGTGTAGGCGCGCGAGTTGACGATCGCATTTTTGAAGACCCGGGTGCCGTCGTCCTCAAGGGTGTCAGCCTCATACGCAAATATGGCCAGTGCGCCGGTATGATTGACACCTTCCTGGGTGGCCCAGTACTCGCCGACTGGATCTCGCAGCACCACCGTGCCGTTGGGTGGGATGTTCGCGAGTTCGCTATCGATATACCCGAAGCCATCAGCCTCACGCCCTCCGAGCCACAATTCACGGCCATCGAAGACGCCGCTGTTGTCCCTACCACCGGATGGGTAATAGATAATCGCGATATCGATGTCCACATCGTCAACATTCGTGATGAAGACATCGGAGCGCCAGCGGCTATCACCCTCGCCGCCGATGTGGGTGACTGCTGGCAGGTAAATAAGATCTGCGGCCAGGAACTGCGCTGCGGCCGAACCTGCGCCAAGCGCGAAAACAAAGACAAGAGCTGTGAGCAGCCCTTTTCTGATCATGGGACCTCCATCTGGTGTCGGCAGCAATCGCGTCTTACCCGATCACCCGCTTATCTTGACAGTTTCACGATCGATGGGCAAGACGACCCGCGCCTCGAACCCGCAAGGTTCGAGATTGACGAGACTGATATGCCCTCCCTGGCCTTCAATGAACCTTTCGGCAATGGCGAGACCGAGGCCGCTGCCTCCCCTTCTCCTCGTATAAAACGCTTTTCTGACTCGCACCATCTCATCCGGTGGAATGCCGTCGCCACGGTCCCTCACCACGAGCGCGACAGACTGCCGGTCTTCTTCGGCATCGAGTTCGACGACCCGCCGATCCGGCGGCAGCGAGCGAACGGCCTGCGCGGCGTTCAGAACGAGGTTCAGCAATACCTGCCTCAACTGTGCCTCATCGCTCGCCACGGAAATGGCCGGAAGGCCTGGTAGGACTCGGAGGTGAACCCCCATGCCGTGGGCCTCTGCGGTCAGAAACTCCCCGATATCGGTCAACATAGCGTCGACCCGGACCAAACCCATATGGGGTTCGCTGGGGCGCGCGTATGTCAAAAAATCGCTGACCAGTTTCGCCAATCTGCCAACCTCCGCGCGTGTACTGGCGAGAGAGTCGCGAGCGCCCTTACCGTCATCCGAAAGATCTTCGTCGAGCAACTCGAGATTGAGGTTGATCGAATTCAATGGGTTGCGGATCTCGTGCGCGAGATTCGCCGCCAGCGCGCCGAGCGCTGCCATCTCTTCGGCTTCGAAACGTTGTGCTTCGAGTCTCTGCGTGCGCTGTATCAGGAACCATACGAAGGCAAAGGCAAAGAGGAGCGTTCCAAAAGTCAATACAGCGATACCGATCGTCTGGCTCAGGAGATCACCCCGCAAGCCCGCAACCCTCTCCGCGACCTCGGAACGGTCAACGTTGAGAACGACCGATCCGACCTCACCGAGCGGTACGCTGATCCGGTAGGGGTTCTCCGTTTCGATGACGTTCTCATCCGACAAAGTCCCCTGGAGCTGGAGGTCGTTCGCGAGTGCTTCCGGGATCTCCTCGGTCAGTTGGCTTCGCGACGAAAACACGACCTTTCCATCGCTGTCCGTGACTTCGATGGATCGCCATATTCGACGCTCTGGATCGCCCTCGAGGGTACGTGTGAGAATCTGCTGACGGGTTTCGACGACGTCGAGCTCATTGACCTCCGCCCCGCCAAGTTCGGCTGCGATCCGCTGCGCCTCGTCGCGCCCCCCGGCAAGCACATCCTCGAGATAGCGACGTGACAAGGATCCGGAAATGAGATGGCCGAATAGAAAAATAATACCGAGGACGAGGATCAGGAAGATCCCAGCCGCCACGGCGTACTGACGCCGAAGTGGGCTCCGTGTGCCGAATATGCGTCCTGCGTTGGTCAATGTGGCCTGTTCCCTACGTCGTCCATTGGATCCCCCCGGCCACCATTGGCAGGGACCCGGTCCAACTCGCGACGCAAAGGTCTTCACGCAAGCTGCGTGCCACCTCTCAACGTTTCTCTATCCAGGGTGCCTCAAATACCGCACGCAGTCCGTAAATCTCCCGTGCGATGAGTTTGCTCCCAACTGAACTCCGGCTCGTCGCGGCCGAAATGGCCGAACGCCGCGGTCTTCCTATATATCGGCCGCAGCAAGTCGAGGTACTCGATGATTCCCAATGGCGACAAAGGGAAGACCTCTCGCACCGCAGCTGTGATGCGATCGTCAGGGACCTCACCGGTCGAAAACGAATCGACCATCACCGACACCGGATCGACCACTCCTATCGCGTAGGCGAGCTGCACCTCCACGCGGTGGGCGAGACCCGAGGCGACGATGTTCTTGGCCACATGGCGCGCCATGTACGAGGCTGAACGATCGACCTTGGACGGATCCTTGCCTGAGAATGCTCCGCCACCGTGCGAGCCCACGCCACCGTAAGTATCGACGATAATCTTGCGTCCGGTCAGACCGCAGTCACCCTGCGGACCGCCGATGACGAATCGACCAGTGGGGTTGATATGAATTTTGGTTTCGTCGTCCAAGAACTGGTTCGGCAGCGTCTGCATGATGACGTCCTTGCGAACTTCCTCTCTGAGTGTTTCGACGGCAATGTCCTCCGAGTGTTGACACGAGACAACTACGGCCTCGATACGTCGGGGCCGGTTGCCGTCATACTCGATCGACACCTGCGATTTTCCGTCTGGCCGAAGCCAATCCAGCTGGCCGCTGCGGCGCGCGGTGCTCAGACGCCTGGTGAGCTGATGAGCCATGACCAACGGCATCGGCATCAGCTCGGGCGTCTCATCGGTCGCGTATCCGAACATCAGCCCCTGATCACCCGCGCCACCCGGATTGACACCCTGGGCGATATCCGGCGATTGCGGATCGATCGAAGAAACAACCGCGCAAGTCTCGTAGTCGAAACCGAACTTCGCCCGTGTGTAGCCGATCTCCCTGATGGTCTCACGGACGATAGCCGGAAAATCGACATAGGTTTCGGTTGTGATCTCTCCGGCAATAAATGCGAGGCCCGTTGTAACCAGAGTCTCACACGCCACTCTCCCGTTCTTGTCCTCGGACAGAACCGCGTCGAGAATCGAGTCGGAGATCTGATCTGCAATTTTGTCCGGATGACCCTCGGTAACTGACTCCGAGGTAAAGACGTGATTTCCGCTGGGTGCCATCGTTCCTCCAATATTCATCGAGTCCGCATCCGCGCCCGCTTCCGATAGCCGGTGGCCGTTCGCATTGCTCAGCTGCGGAACGCATACCGTACCACCGTGTTTTCCGCCAGGTCAATCTCCGTCAAACGACAACGTCCGATATGTGTGTTTTCTTCCTGTTGACGTGCCATCTGCAAGCCCCCATGATCGGTCGATGGTCATGTGGAATGAATCCCGAGTTCGCAAATTGGTGCAGCGCCTGGAAGACTTTCGCCGCGAATGCCGGGTCACGACTCTCGCGGAGGAGGAAAAGGCGCGTTCGCCGTTCCGGCTCCTGGTCGCATGTGTGATCTCTCTGCGAACAAAAGACGAGGTGACGGCCGCGGCGAGCCAGCGACTCTTCGCCATAGGGCCTGATCCGGAGCGGCTTGCGGAGCTCGCCGTTGAAAGCATCGCGAAGGCGATTTATCCGGCCGGCTTTTACAACACCAAGGCCCGCCAACTGAAGGAAATTGGACGGATTCTGCGCGACGAGTTCGGCGGAAAGGTACCACCCAACGAATCACCGCTGCTCGCTCTACCCGGGGTTGGCCGTAAGACAGCCAATCTGGTCCTCGGCCTCGGCTTCGGAATTCCCGCGATCTGCGTCGACACCCATGTCCACCGAATCTCCAATCGTCTCGGGCTGGTGAAAACGAAAACCCCTGAGCAGACCGAACGCGCCCTCAACGAGGTACTGCCCAGGGATCTCTGGGTGCCCATCAACGATCTCCTGGTGACATTCGGCCAGAACCGCTGCCACCCCACATCGCCTCGGTGCACTGGTTGCCCGATCGGAGATCTCTGCCCCCGCATCGGCGTCACTCGATTTCGGTAGAGTTTTTAGTTTTTAGTTTTGAGTTTTCCCCACCCACCCGCGATCCAAGACCCGCAAGGCGTCTGAAACTTAAAACTCATAACTCAACACTCAAAACTGGGTTGGAGGATGGGTGGGCTAATTCGCCTGTCGTTGTTCGGCGAGGACCGCGAGGCGATCCGCCACGTCCCGGTAGGTGGCACCGCTGGCCACGATCTCTTCGAAGATACCGACCGCCTGCTCCACATCGCCTGCCGATTGGTACGCTGCTGCCAGATCATAACGAAGGCCAACGCGGGCCTCGGGTGTGATGTCGGGAGCTACCAGGGCCTTCTGATACCACTCCGTGGCCTCGGACCACATTCCCTGCTCCTGATAGCAAACTCCGATGTTCGAACAGCTCTCGACAAAATAGGCGGTATCTCGCGAAGCCACCTGAAATTCGCGGATGGCCTCGGGCAGAAGTCCCATTTCACGGTAGGCGATGCCGAGGTTGAAATGGGTGTCTGCATCCTCTTCCGACAACTGTTCCTCGACCCCCTTTTGAAACTCCTTGAAGACTTCCTCGAGAATTGCCTCGCCTTTGCCTCGCCCTGTAGCTTCCTCGACCATCGCTTCCTCGGCGGCAAGCTCTGCTTCGAGTTCTTTCGCGAGATCGATGTACTGCTCTTCGTCGGCAAAGAGTTCTTCGGAGCCTTCTTCAACTGTCTCCACCTGATCGAGCAGAACTCCGACTTCTTTGAGCTTGCGCCGGCGCTCCAGAACCTCGGGATCGTCACCGTGCTTCTCTTCGAGGTCAGTCAGAACCCTCGCGGCATCCTCGTACAACTCCTGATCGATGAAGAAATCGATCTGCTCGAGGTCTCCCATCGACGGCCCGGCGAAGGAATCACTGATTTCCACCAATTCCTCGGCGACCTCTTCCACCACCGGTGGGTGCGGGGCAGCAGCGACAGGTACGGGCTCAAGCTCGGGTTCGGGCTCTGGCTCAGGCTTGGGTTCGGGCTCAAGCTCGGGCTCTGCCTCAGGCTTGGGTTCGGGCTCAAGCTCGGGCTCTGCCTCAGGCTCGGGCTCGGGCTCGGGCTCAGATTCAACCTCGTCTGTCGGCACCTCTTCGAAGAGCGAGGGATCTGGAACGAATTCCTCGGCGGCAGCTACCGGCGCATCCTCTTCGGCTGGCTCTTCGACGGCCTCGGCTGCAACCGGTTCAGGCTCTTCGGTCGCGACGGTCTCATCTGAAATCACATCCACGCCGGTTTCAAAATCGACCGGGTATTCCTCAATCTCCGGTTCCGTATCATCGGCCGGAGGAGCCGTCAGATCACCCTCGATGTCGACCACCTCGATGAGGTCGCGCTCCTCGTGCACGAAATCAACCGGGACTTCAGCAACCTCCGTGGGTTCCTCGACTTCAGGCTCTTGAATCGCCTCGGCTGCGGCAGCAGACGCGGCCTGCGCGGTGCTCGCCGCCTCACCGAGCTCTGGAATCGCGGTCATCAGCTCGCTGATCTCATTGACAGTGCCATGCGATCGATGGTGTTCCACCACCGGAATCGCCATTGCAACAGCCTCTTCCCTATCCCCATGCTCGGCATAGAGAAGGGCGAGACGTCGCCTCGGCTCGGTTTCCTCCGGGCAGAAGAGCACGACGTCCTCGAGATGGCTGATCGCCTTCTCAACAAGACCGTACTTGGCAAAGACCGTAGCCTCAGCCATGCGTTCCTCGAGATCGAAACCCTCCGGGACCGCTCCCTCTCTCTTTGGCGCCGGCGTTGATGGTTCGATCTCTACCTCATCGACAACGACTTCCTCCTCGATTTCGATGACAATCTCGCCCTCGGAGATTTCGATGAGCTCGTCGTCATCAGGCTGACCGATGTCAACACCGTCAAGCTCCGCCAGCCGTTGGCGAAACTGTCTGTTTTCTGGCTCGCTCTCCAGAAGAGTGATGTAAAGGCGCTTGGCTCCTTCCTGCTCACCCGACTGAAAGTAGCTCTCAGCCAGAGCAGCCTGTAAAGTAAAGAGCGTCTCGCTTTTACCTGATGAGCGGTAAGCCCGCACCCCTAGCTTCAATATCTCTTGATCCTCGGGCAGCTCCTGCAGGAGATCCTTGAGAGCGGCTTGGGCCTGCCTATGCTCGCCCCTCTCGAGGAGATCGGCCACCGCGGGCACCAGCATTTCACGCGCATCGCCGACTTCACCGGAAGTCAACATCGCGCCGCCAACGAGGCTCCGCACCTCGGCGTTGTCGGGGTCGGTCTCGAGGATTTCGCGAGCGGTGTTCAGAGCAGCCTTGGATTCACCATGCGCCAGGTGGGTACGCACCAGGAGTACTTTGAGCTCAGAATTCTCCGGAGATCGCTTGACGCCAAAATCTAAGAATTCGAGCACCACCGACGATCGCCCGGCTTCAAGGAATGTATTGCAAACTGGCAACAGGAAATCGCCCTGCGGTGGATCCTGATCAATGACGTGACGATACAGTCGCTCAGCTTCATCAAGCTTGCCGGCGTCAAGCAGCATCTGACCCAGCCGTTCGTAGACCTTGAGCGCAGAAGTGGCCTCGCCGCGCCGAAGCAGGAGATCGGCGAGCCTCAGGGCAGAGACGTGGTTCGACGGATCGAGATCGACGAGCTTCTCGTGAGCCTCGATTGCCTTTTCCAGCTCCCCGTTCTTGACGTACCAGTCGGCCAGGATCTGGTACTCCCGTTTTGCCTCGATCATCAGTCCCTGATCGAAGTAAAGTCCAGCAAGTCGTTCAAAGATGTCGAGGCGCTGCGGGTCGAGGCGCTGGATCTTCTTGAGGATCGCAATCGCCTTGGTCGTGAATCCGTCGCGGGTAAAGTGGTCGGCGATTGCCTCGTAAAGCTCGATCGCTTTCTGGAGCTGGCCAACCCGACCATACAGATCGCCGACTCGGTTGATGATGGTCGTGTCTTCTGGAAATTTCTTGAGGACCTTCTCGTACTCACGGATCGCCTGCTCTAACTTGCCCTTTTGGACAAGCTTTTCGGCATCCCTGAGGATTTTGTCCCGTTTGACCGCCATCTATGACAAGCTCCCCGGCCCGGACCGTTCAATGGGTGTTTTTGACGACGCAACCTTCCTGAACAAACCGGACTGATGTGTCCTGATCTCAGGCTTTATGGTAACACAGGCGACCACCCGAAACTGCGGCGGTGAAGGATGCCTGGGCCGACGTTTTGCAGGGCGCGGCGGTGGTCAACGGTGCCGTATCCCTTGTTCCGCTCCCACTTCCAGCGCGGATCTTGCTGGCCGAGATCGACCATGATCCGGTCGCGATGGACCTTTGCCACGATCGAGGCAGCTGCGACACAGAAGTAGTCACTATCGGCTCGTTTGGGAGACAGCATCCGGCATCCAAGATCGCCCGGATTGACGTAGTCAGTAACGACTACCGATCGCGGGACTATCAACGTCCGAGCAGCCGCCGCCATGGCAAGCCGAGTGGCCTCGAGGATGTTGATGCGATCGATCAACTCGGGCCAGACCTCGCACACCACCCACCGTGCGCCACTGCTGCGCAGTCGAGCCGCGATCGAGTCTCGCCGCCGGTGGCTCAGAAGCTTCGAGTCCCGAACTTCACCGTCGTCAGGGATTTCTTCGAACGCTGTGGCACAGACGACCACCGGCCCGGCAAGCGCACCTCGGCCTACCTCATCGACTCCAATAATCGTTTTTGATTCGAGCAGGAGCTGCCGATCTTTGGAACCGAAGACGTCGACTCCTGATGCCATATCCGAGAATGATCAGCGGCTGCGGACGCGCTCCCTGATGCGGGCCGCCTTGCCGCGCAGATTCCGGATGTAATAGAGCTTGGCGCGACGAACGCGGCCCCGGCGGGAGACCTCGATCTTCGCGATCGATGGAGTGTGGAGGGGAAAGGAGCGCTCGACTCCGATGCCGGAAGAGATCTTACGCACAGTGAACGATTCGGAGACGCCACCATGCTTGCGTGAAATCACCAGGCCCTCGAAGACTTGGATACGCTCCTTCTCACCCTCCTTGAGGCGCACATGGACCTTGATGTTGTCGCCTGGACGGAAATCGGGAATGTCATTCTTCAGGTATTCTTGTGTTACTTCTCGGATGAGGTCCATCTTCTTCGCCTCCAAGGGGGATCGAGAACCAAATGAAACCGGCTCCCGGGTCGGGGAGTATACATATGTTCTCCTGAGAGGACAAGGGGTTACGACGTTCAGGCTCAAGTGAGACGGACATTGCAGCGTCGACGACCTAAAGGTGCGCTTGGCCGCTTCGATGACACAGGTGCCACCCTTCGCATTGTTTGCCCGAGCGAGCCGAATAGGCTGCAGGGCGCTCATTTCAAACAATGCGAAGGGTGGCACCTCGGTCGTCGACGCTGCTTCGCACGCCTGATTGGAACCTGTCAACCCTCCGGTTGAATTGGCAGACCGTTGTCTTCCCCCGCCTCTTCGCCCCAGCCCTCCGGAGCGGGAATGCCGAAGACCAGGATCTCGTCGCCGGCTGGCACCAGAACTACTCTGCCGTGGGCATCGAGGACCTCATTGGCGGGCCACACCTCGCCACTCTGCACGTCGAATGATCGAAAACCAAAGGGCACTTCAGCACCATCCGGCGCCAACCAGTCGGGGGCTACGAGGTCCCATCGCTCTTGGTCCTCAGGCACGCTTTTGAAGACGAGGTCGGCGCTCGAACGCGAACCCAGATCCTCGCGTTGAGCGAACAGGTGCTCGGCCTCGGACACCAGATCCTCGAGCATCTGTTCGGTGAACGCCTGCACCATCTCCCGATTTTCGGTTCCTGCGATCTCGGCAGAGAGGAGCAATTGGTAGGTCTGGTCTTGCAGCTCGTCGCCGGCAAGAAAATCGAGAGCGAGTTCGGTCCCGTCCTCTACCGCTTCGACGTCAAACGAGGCGCCGTGAACCAGATCCCTCACAACCAGGGCCAACAGCAGCTCATCCGCGTTTGCGGCCGGGAACCCGACCTCCCAACCAGTTTCCCAGGACTCCATTTGCAACCCCCTTATGGCTCGGTGCGAGTGTACTCGCGACCGCGGCCGCGCCCTAGTCCAAGTCCGGAATCACTCATTCCACTGACTCCTCATACTGCCTTACCGCTGCCCAATAGAGCTGGCGCCGCACCAGGTTCTGGTCGCGACCGAGGACGGAGAGCATTTTTCGGATCCGTTCACGCCGCGCCTGGTCTTCCCGCCGACAACGTACGACGGCCTCCGGGAAGTCTGCGAGCCGACCAAGGCGGACCAGTTCACGTCGCTGCAGCTCGTATAACGGACGGACAATCGTCACTGCGCCATCGAAGTAGGATCGGACTGGTGGGATACTCTCCGCATTCCCCGTATACATCAGACTCAACAGCCAGGTTTCCACGACATCGTCGGCATGATGGCCGAGGGCGACATGGCTGGCGCTCCGCCTCTCTGCGGTCTCAAGTAATGTCCGCCGCCGGGCTCGAGCACAGGCGAAACAGCTGAGCGGCAGCTCTTCTGATCCATCCAACCGGCCCGCGGTCTCGATCACCTCGATTTCTCGTGCCCTCAGCCAGCGTGCCGCGGATTCGGGGAGCCTTCTGGCGGGACCGTCGGCATCCAGACAAACGTGGATCGCGGTAACTTTCAAGGGTGATCTCAAGCGCCGGTTGTGCTCGCAGACGAGGTAGGCCATGGCAAGACTGTCGATCCCGCCCGAAACCGCAATCATCACATGCTCGCCCTCGGGCAGCACAGGCCATCTGCGGGCGGTACGGCGCAGTTTCCCCGAGAGGCGACCCAAACAGCGGTCTAAATCACTCGTCGGCATCCCGCTTTTTGCCGAAGATCGCTGCCACCCCTACCCCGAGCAAATAAAGCAGGATCATCGGCACCGCAAAAACAGTCTGGGTGGCAACGTCGGGAGTCGGAGTGATGATCGCGGCGACGACAAATATCAGGAGAACGGCCCAGCGGAACCAGCGCAGCAGCTGGCCCGCCGTGACGATGCCCATTCGGGCAAGGAAGAAGATCAACATCGGCATCTCGAAAACCAAGCCGAGGCCAAGGAGAATCTTCGACATCATCGAAAAGTACGCGTTGATGGTAACGACCTGCTTGAAGCCCTCGCCAACACCGAGGAGGAACTTCACGACCATCGGAAAGGCGACCAGGTATCCGAAATAACCGCCTGCAACGAAGAAAAGAGTGGTGAAGACGACGAACGGTACGAAGAGCCGCTGCTCTCGTTTGTACAATCCTGGCCTCAAGAACAGCCAGAGTTGAATGAGCAGGATTGGCGAAGCGACAAAGATAGCGGTCAGCAGCGCTACCTTGATGTACAGCATGAAGGGACCCGGAAGATCGGTGAAGGCGAGCTTCTCGCCCTCCGGAACGGCGGCGAGGAATGGTTTCTCGAGCCAGTGGAAGATCTGTGGAGCGAAGTACCAGCTTCCGAGAAAGGCGACGAAGATCGCGATGATGCTGTACAGGATTCGGCGACGCAGCTCGTCGAGATGATCGAGCAGCGTCATCCTCGGGAGCTCTTCGTCGCTTCCCTCGTCGCCGTTACCGACTACCTCGGGCTCGGTGCTCACGACTCACCCGTCTCCTTCGTCGACGAACGACTCGCGTCGTCAGCCGGAAGGTCGAGGGCCTTCTTGACGGTGCTCTCGATCGGACTTTCGACGGTTTTCTTGAGGTCCCTGAACTCCTTGCCGATATCGCGGATTCCCTTGAGATCCTGCTCGACGTCGCGGATCTCGTCCGACGCAACCTCGTCTTCAATGGTCCTCTTGAATTCGTTCGAGGCACGCCGGAACTCGCCCATTGCGCGGCCAATAGAACGTCCGATCTGCGGCATCTTGCGCGGGCCGAAGAGCAGCAGCGCGACCACAAATATCAAGATCAGTTCGGGCATGCCGAGAGTTCCGAACACAGGTCCTCCTCGCGCCAGTATACCCAGTTTCGAATTAGGAATTCGGAATTCGGAATTCGGAATTCCCGCCGACCTGTCCAAGGCAATCTCGGATTTCGGATTACCTCCTGAGGCCCGCATTCCGATCCCCGACAACATGGCCCGTCCACCGGAGGTGCCTGGCATCCCGATTCGGGCAGGTGCGAACCGTGAACTGCAACGGGTCCCCGCGAATCGGCGTGCCTGGCATCCTCTCGGGGAGCGTTGTCACAGAAAACCACCTCCCCGGAGTTTTCGTAAGCCCAAACGAGTTACACTTGTGTACGCGGCTGCCGAACAGTTGGTAGCACGCAATAGGGAGTTCGATGACAAAGAACAAGAGCCGATTCAATCCGATAATCATCGCCCTCGTTGTCCTGCTGACCGGAGCAACCGCGGGCGCACTCTTCGGGGAACGTTCGATGCCCGAGGAGGAAACAGAATTGATGCTCCGCGCTTCGAGAGTCGTCAATCTTCTTCTCGAGTGGCTGCCGACCGACGAGGATCCCGCGGACATCGTGTACGACGGCATCAGCGGCATGCTCGAGGTGCTCGACCCGCACTCCAACTACCTCGACCCGCGCACCTTCAATAGGATGCGATCGCGACAGGAGGGGTCTTTCTTCGGAGTCGGAATCATCATCTCCCAACGTGACGGCAAGATCACTGTCATTGCGCCGATGGCCGGTACTCCGGCCGCAGCAGTCGGCCTGCGCGCCGGCGACGTCATTTCAGCTGTCGGTGATGTATCAACCGAGGACTTCAACCTTGATAATGTCGTCGATCTCGTGCGCGGACCCGAGGGACCATCGGTTCAGCTGACAATTGCCCGGCCCGGGCTCAAAGAAGAGTTCACAGTAGAAATCACAAGAACCCGTATCCCGCAAAACACGGTCAGATACGCGTTTATGGTCCGGCCGACAGTCGGATATATCCGACTCTCGGAGTTCAGCTCGTCGAGCGAACGTGAGATTCGCGAGGCCGTTGATCGCCTTGAGGCCGAAGGCATGCAACAACTGATTATGGATCTTCGCAACAACCCCGGCGGATCATTGGACGCGGCGATCGGGGTTTCGGATGTATTTCTGGCCAAAGACAACCTCATCGTCACGACTCGCGGAAGGACGCCATCCAGCCACTCCACTCTCACCGCACCTGGACGAAATGAACCCTTCAAAGGGCCCGTCATCGCTCTCGTCAATGAGGGCTCGGCCTCGGCCTCGGAGATCGTTGCCGGCGCCATTCAGGACCACGACCGAGGTCTAGTCCTGGGCGAAGTGACATGGGGGAAGGGCCTCGTGCAGACCGTCTTTACCGTCCGGGATACCGGTCTCGCCCTGACGACCGCGCGTTATTACACGCCGTCGGGCCGCTCGATTCAAAGAGGCTATGAGTCCTACATCGACTACATAACCCACAAAAACGGTACCAATGGCGACAAGATCTACGAGACCGACGCCGGCCGAACAGTGCTCGGCGGTGGCGGTATCACGCCTGACGTCAAGCTGGAGGCGCGAACGCTTTCGGCGAATCTCGCCCGTCTCTACGGCTACTCCGCCTTTTTCCGCTACGCGGTCGAGCTGCTCAAGGACGTGCCCGAGGAGGAGCAGGCAGCGATGGCACGGACCTTCCAGGCCGATGACCAGGTACTCGAGCAGTTCTGGGCATTTATCGAGGACGAGGAAATCTTGTCTGAGGACAAAGTTATCGAACTCAGAGAATCGCCGCAGGACGTGTCGGACGCCGCTTTGGGTATCAAGGTCGAAATCATGAACGCCACCCTGGGTTTGGACGACGGCTACCGAGCGGCGCTCAATGCCGATGATCAATTCCTGGCCGCGCTCACGCACCTCGAAGAGGCAAAGGA
>Ga0316198_10000075_pt1 | contig 40505 bp, 61 predicted proteins | sample OudBieAanoxic_MG_FD_204935 | JGI IMG/M metagenome (GOLD analysis project Ga0316198, IMG submission 204935) | Coastal sediment microbial communities from Oude Bieten Haven, Netherlands - site A anoxic | ecosystem: Environmental > Aquatic > Marine > Coastal > Sediment | place: Netherlands... | reverse complement strand
GTTGATGGCGCTTTAGGTAGTGGCCAAGTAACATATGAAGTTCCAAACGGTGCAGATTTAGACTTGCTAACATCCGGTATGTTAGGCGCAACCACTACTATTGGCCCTACTGGTAGTACTGCTGCGGTTATATTTACACAACTTGATAGCGTTCCTACTGATGTAGATTTCATTATATTCCTAGTTACTGCATCAGAAACTTATACAGACTTTGCTGGCAGTAGGTCTCTGCTTGGCAGTAGTATTAGAATAAAAGGCTCCGCTATGGCTGTAAAATATGACATTAGAATCATTGACTGGACTCTGTTATTAGACCCGCTTGATGGTGCAAATGTCTCACAAGGTGCAGCCGGTAATGCGGCAGTAAGAACTAACCCAACAGGAGAAAGGCGTATCTTTACAGTTACAAGTACCGGGTTCGCAGGAAACTTTTTTACCGCAGGTAAAATTAGAGTGATCGGCTGGGGATATAACCCCGCTTAATATTATTACATAATTAATTAAACTTAACCCAAGGAGAGGGTGACAATGAAAAAAACAGCAATAGGACTATTACTTGTATTATTCGGCTTTGCCGCAATGGCATCAGTTAAGGCTGCACCCTATATCACGGGAGCCTATGTCGATACTGATTTAGAAGTTGATGCACCATTCAATCAAGCCTTCAACGATGATGCCAGTGGTTACATGCTGGGCTTTGGCTGGCAGACTTCTAAGCCATGGCTGGCCGTGGAGTTGACCTATACCGATTTTGGCGACTCTAGTAAGGCCATTGTCGATACTTATGTTCGTGATGACTACACTAGCACAGAGACTTTAACAGGAACTTATGAAGGGAAAGCCGCTGATTTATGGCTGGTAGGTCGTTTTTCACCAATCAATATTACCGACAATCGGCCATTAAATATTGTGCCGCGAGTGGGAATTACTGCCGCCAGCAGTCGTGCAAGTATCAATTATAATCAAACGGTAACTAATGAAGGCGAAGTCATCTATTCAAATAGCGCACGAGCCTCAGTAACTGATTCCGGCATTGGCTATGCATATGGTATTGGTCTGGAAGTGGCCAATGTCTTGCCCGGAATGGATGTGTTTATTGACTATCGCAAACATGAAGTTGAAATGGTCTATGCTGGCCAAGTCGTTGATTTTGATCCTAGCACTTATCAGCTTGGTATTAATTACCATTTTTGATGGTCTGGCCGCCACGCAGTAAATCAGAAGTAGTGCTATGGGTTTTGATTGCCATAGCACTGCTTGCTGATTTATTGATATTTATATTTGGCTATTTACTAGGGAAGGTAAACTGATGCCGCATGTTAATGATTGCAAAGTCGCGTATTTTGAGAGCGTGTTATTGCACTCTGGCCAGCTAAATGATCTCATGCTGGAATGGTTACAGACACAGCCTGGCGTCACGGCTGCGCAGCTTAACGATGCATGGAATCAATTTTTTGATGTGCTTGCGATACCGCCCGGAGCATTTAACGACAGGTATGTAACATATCTAAAAAATCAGTTGGCCATTGGCGAAACATTAAATGACCTACAATATGATTATTATTGCAGAGTTGTTGCACCACCATAGGAGGCAATGGAAATGCCACTGACAGCAAAAGGAAAGAAGATTAAGAAAGCCATGGAAAAGGAGTATGGCAAAGGTAAAGGCGAGGAAGTCTTTTATGCCAGCCAGAACAAAGGCAACATAAAAGGCACTCATAAGGGCAAGAAATCAGGGAGGAAACGCTAATGGCTGGCAAGGGTAAAGGTAAAGGTAAAGGTAAAGGTGGTGGAAGGAGGAAATACTAATGGCTGCCAAGAAACGTAAACCAGAAGATATGCCGTTAGGTAGTGGCATGGCAGAAGGCGCGAAAAAGAAACTGACTAAACGCCAGCAGGCGCAGAAACGCGCAGCTTGTTATGGTGAAGGTTATGAGTATGATGCGACTACCGGGAAGTGTAAATAAGGGGGCGAATGCCCCCTTGGTTATAGACAGATATCAGGCGATTTAGTTTCTGTCATACAGCGCTCATATCCTTTGTCAGTTAATCTGCGCCATGCAGTCGCGGAGCAATTACTAATGTCGCCGCCAGTTTTGTACAGGCAGTAACCGTAACCATACGGGACATTAGTACGCACCTTGTTAACCTGATTAATACGGCCATCTATTGCAATACCGATTATGACCAAGCTGATTATTATCAGGCTGTCTGTTAAAAATTTCATAGCAGTAACTTCCTGTTAAAACTAATCAAGTCATATTCGTGCGCTTTTTTCGCTAACCTCAAAAGTAACGCCGTCCTATGATTGATAGGCTTGATACCATTTTCTAAATCGCGTACATGCCTATCTGAAAAACCAAAGACTTTAGCGAATTCCTTACGGCTTAACCCGAAATCTATTTCTCTGATACGCTGGAATTGCGCTGGCGTCATCTGTATTTCTGCCATTTCTCAACCTCCATAGTTAGACTATATCTAATCCCTAACAGATTTAGGGATATACTAACTATAGAGGCATATTGTCCCTAAATCAAGTGTCGTTAAAGGGATTGTGGTTTTTCCAAAGATGCCAAAGAGTTAAAGGTTTTATAGTTTGTTTGGCAAATCTGAATAACCGTTTTTCGTACAGGTCATCTGGTTCCGGGATCATTGCATTGGCTAAATCTATCACGGTGATTTGCTCCAATGGCTTGGTTAAGTACGCGCCTCCACCGGGGCCGCGCTGGGACGCTAATATACCATGCTCCCTAAGCACTCTGGCAATTTGCTCCACATAAGAAACAGATATTCCCATTTCAATCGCTGCATTATGCAGCGCATAATAAGGGCGATTTTCTCCAATTTTGATGCAAAGTCCGATTGCAATTGAAAGTCGTGGATGCAGGAAATAGGTATTCATAACCTGCTGATGAAGGTTTGTTCTTGGTTCTTTTGCCATATCCTTAACCCTCATGGAATTAATTGTTCAATCTTGCTTATGGTTTTTTCCAATTCTTCCTGCCGTTCTACTACGGCCAGCATTGTATCCTCAAGTTGAGCCATTTGGTTCATGTGCTCCGCAAACATCTTACGCAATTCTTTAGCACTGGGCAGCGACTTTTTCTTCTTGCGTGTAATGCCTGGCGTAGTGCCGCCGCCAGTTTTGGATTGCTTATAAATAGCACGGGATTCTTCCTTGATACTTAAACCATAGCGTTTGTTACCTTCCTTGTCGGGTTCTTTATGGCGATATATTTTGCCAGTGCGCCATGCATTGTAAACGGCATTTTCAGCAGGTATTTTGTCCCAGCCGAAATGCTCCATAAAATCTTCCCTGATCCATAATTGTGTTTTTGCATGTTCACCCATCAGGGCAATGAGTTTTTCCTGTTTTCCGCCACCTATATGTGCCATTGTCTCAACCTCACTTTGTTGTTTGAAAGAATCTTTACCGAAATGGTTGCCTCTTGTTAAGGCGTTTCAATTGTTCTTCTCGCCATGTTGTGGCCAGCGCCATTGTTTTACGCTTGCCGCCATGTATGCGAATGCTCCATTCTCGCTTGATCTGTTTTTGTTTTTTATTGTCCCAATACTGGGCAATCACAATTTGGCGAAAGCAATCATCCTTATCTGTAAATTCCCGGTAGATGATTCCGCTACCGAGTTCACGGTATCGCTTAACTCCAAAATAATGGCCTTTGGCTTGCAATAACCGTAACTCGCAATCACGAAACAGCTTGGCAGCACGTAGAGCCTTGCGCTTACTTCCGTACACTCCATCCGAAAAACTTTTACGAACGGGCTTGAAATTTATAGCATCCATGCCGATCCGCACTTCCCATCGGTGCAGTCCGTTGTTGCGCGAAATATACTTATGTGTCTTTGGACGGTTCGCTGCCGTCATTCATTACAAGCCTTTTAACTCTGGCCGAACACGATCACGGAATTCTATGGCTGCCTCAAGCGCGTATTCAGCATGTTTGTATTCTACGGACGAAAAGCCTTTTTGTTGCGGCCAGCCATCCCTGCTGCGCCATGTCACTGTATAAGTGATTCTAGGACTACCATCTAGGATAGGAAATACTTGCTTGGATATGCCATGATGACCGGATGTATTGCGAATATTCAGAACATGGCGAAAGGGCTTTTCTCCGTTTTTTCGCTCATATTCTCGATCCTTTTGGAGCTGGGCTTCCATCTTAGCGTGAAACGTTCTGGCGGCCTTGTGAGCTTTCGCACTGCTACCGTATTCATCTATCTTGAAATACTGGTGGCCGCCCTGACAAGGCACCCTAACGCGATATCCGTTACCATCCCGTGCAATCCATTCTCCACGGCTTGAAATATTTGACATTTGTCGAGCTTGATTTGATTTAGCCATCCATATTCCCCTTTATCCATTGATATATACACACTAAAGTTATAACTTAAATGTATTAAATTGAAAAGGAGTTTTTCTCATGGAACGGATGCCGTTAACTAAAATACTGGCGCAATTCATGTGCGGATCAGCTATTGCTTTCTTAATATTGTACTTTTTCACTGGGCAATTACCCGTGCTGGCCATCGTCATATCCTTGTTATTAATCAGTATAATTATGACACATTTATACATAGATGATGTGCTAGATGAGCTAAAAAGACGCAAATAAATTCCTGTGTTCCGGATGCGTACCGGAATAGCAGTGAAAACATAAGTGCTTGTTTTGTATGTAATTTATTAGAACTGGGATTTAACTGGGACTTACTTATGACTTAATTCACCCCTTTGCCGATCAACAGCTTACATCGCGTAAGTGATTGATTGATTAAGGAATATTAAGGTTTTCCTTAATGTCTATCATCCCAGCATAATCCTGATATCACCCCTGTTTCACTGTCCCGATGTGTTCCCGAATCACTCCGGAACACAAATATTCAGACACAGATATATCTTGCAATTTAAGGCGGCTTCACTATAATTAAATTAATCGTTAAATTCTGGCAGTATTTACAGGCAACTGGAGGTTGAGACAATGAGCAAGAAACTGGGTGACACCATCCCTGCAACGATTGCAGGCAAAGAGATCAACAAGTACATGACCTTTACGAAGAACACACTGGCCAAGCTACCCAAGGCACTTCCCGGCAAACGTTATTATGTGTTCGACAAGCAGATGCCCAAGCTGCGCTGTTATGTCACTGACCGGGGCCACAAGTCGTTATGTGCCGTCCTGACCGTGGAAGGGAAAACAACACGGTTTTCTGTCAACCCTGATGGCTTTAGCACTGTCGAGGCCATCAGCATGGATGATGCCCGCGCCTATACTGCCCGATTGATGGGCATGAATCAGACCCAATTGAAAGCCGTGCGTGAAGGGGCTGAAACCCGTGGCAGCCGTGCGCCGAGTGCCAAGCGCGTTTCCCGGTTCCATGATATCAATGACAATGCAATCCATCGCATGAGTGACACGGATAAGGCGAGCCTGAGCGCCGAGGAAATCATGCAGCTTTATCTACGGGATAAGCAGGAAAAATTAAGCCCCAGCTCTATTGAGACTTACCGGGAAGTTTTGCCGCGCCATTTCCCGGAAGAATATCAGATGCCTTTTCCGGCCATTCTGGATCGTGATCTGATGCTGGATGCTATTCACAACAGCAAGGGCGCTATGTCTGCCGTGCGACATATCAACATGCTTTATAACTGGGCCAAGAATAACATTCTGACCAAGGATTATGCGCCAGTTTTTCAGCAGTTAAACCCTGCCGAGCAATTGATGAAAACCAAGATCAAGGATATGGATTATCAGCCGCGCACAAACAGCTTGCGCAAAAAGGAAACTGCAAAATGGTTTGATGTAGTGGAGTCCATGGCAGACAGCCGCGATACCGATTTCCTGTTATTCCTGTTCCTAACCGGGATGCGTGCGGGTGACACGGCCAGCAATCTGCGCTGGAAAAATATCAATCTGGGAAAAGGCGAATTCAGTATGCTGACCAAGGGCAAGCATAAAGAAAAAACCTTTCCCCTTCCCCTGTATGTGGCGCAGCGTCTGCGCTCACGCGCAAGCCAGGCGGCACCTGATGATATGGTGTTCCCGCAGGCTAACCGGGGTCAGCGTGCCAAGTTGATTTCGATGGTAGCCAAGGGGCTGGGCCGCAGGATTTCTAATCATGACTTGCGCCGGACATTCAGCCAGATTGCCGCAGCCAATGGGATTGAAAAGACCACGATTAAACAGCTTATGAACCATGAAACTGATTCAGACGTGACCAGCAAACATTATATTAATAATGATACGGCTATCACAGAATGGCGAGATACTGATGTGGTTGATCCACTGCAAACAGCCTCAGAAAAAATCGTGACTATCATCCTGAAAAATGCGAATCGTATTGGCGAAAGTGCGACCGTAGTCGCAATAAGAAAAAAGTAGACGTTTGACATTAAAGGGCACTAAGGTATATTTAATTATAAGGGGAGCAAAGCTCCCCTTCTCCAACGATAATTAATATATACGGGAGCGCGGCATGGTAGATAGAGAAATTGCGCAATTGCTGGGAACAGAAGCACTGTTAAATTATAAACAGGCCGCCCTGCTTAGAAGTATAACGATCCGGACATTAAGAAATTATATTGCATCCGGGCGTTTGGATATCAAGACGTATTGCATAGGGAATAAAAAATATATTAAACGTGATGATTTTATTCAGGCCATTGAAAGAGAGAGAAGCAAAAAGGCCGTTTATCAGTAATTCCCAGCCCTGCATCCGCAGGGTTTTTTTTAATCTTAAATAAATTTCCCTTAATGTCTGTCACGCTAACGTCACGCTAATGTCATGTGATGCCAGTGTGACAATTGTTTATTTTTTCAATCCTGCTTAAATCCGATTTAACAGCACTTTATTTATCTTTAAGGACGTTAATGGTGGAACCAGTCGAGGCAATTGAGGCGTGCATTGAAATGTGTGGCGGCCTGAATGAATTAGCAAAGGAAATGCATGTTACTGCGCCAGCGATTTGTTACTGGCGCAAGACGCAAGTACCCAAGAGCCGAGTGCCTCAGCTTGTAGCCTTGTCTGAAAACAGACTGACTGAAACTGATTTTCGTCCTGACCTTAACTGGAATTTTATCAAGCAATGGGCGAAATCATGAATCATGAAACGATTGTAATGCGTGAACTCAAGCGCAACCGTAAAGGGATAACACAACTGGACATGATCAGGTATGGAATTTTGAGATTAGGCGCAAGGATATGGGACTTGCGCCATAAAGGTATTGAAATAAATACGATACCGGAAGAAAGCACGAATCAGTACGGGCATAAAGTGCGGTTCGCTCGTTACAGGCTGGTGCGCTAACCATGGAAGGCAAGCTATGCAATGGCAGAAAGGCGATAAATATTACATTCATCGCCGTGAATACAAAATCAGCCGGTCTTGGGTGCGGGGTAAGGTTGCTTACTCTGCATGGTATCGGCGTGAGTTGCTAGGCGTTTTCGAGCAACTTGACGATGCAAAGCACATTGTAGAAGTGCATGAAGCGGGGCTTTATCCACATGGGGGCATTAAGTATGAGTCTGCAACAGCTTGATCTAATGATTGCCATTGCTAACAAGGCAGACGTTCGTTTGTTCGATATTGAAGCCATGGCCCGGAAAGCTGGCCGATGGTACATGCAAATTAAGGACTGGGGCTGGGTCAGTACCAGCGAATTACTCAAAGGAGCAAAACACCAATGAAAATAGGGGCAGCATTTCCAAGTAATTATCTGAAAAAGGAAGATTGTGGCAATGGCATTATGGTCACAATTAAAGATATCCGGGTTGAAGATGTAGGTGGTAATGGTGATCCGCAGGACTCCAAGCCCGTGGTGCATTTCCATGAATCAGATAAAGGCATGGTAATTAACCGGACGAATGCAGAAATCATGACGCAGGCCATGGGCACGGATGACACAGATGGCTGGATCGGCAAGCAAATTGTGCTCTATAATGAACCTAACATCTGGTTTGGCAGCAAACAGACTGGCGGTATCCGTGTCAGACCAGTACAAGCTACGGGGCAGCCTGTCCCACAAGCAGTAGGTCAAGTTCCTCCGGTCTCAACCTCCGAAGTGCCACCTGCTGCCCATCAGGCTGCTCCACCCTCTTTCAAGAGCGCGCCCGCGCAGGCTGGTAATCCTAATCCAGCTTTTGATGACGATATCCCTTTTAATTAAATGCGCGTGCTTGATCTGTTTTCCGGTATCGGCGGCATGGCATTGGGCCTGTCGCGTGCCGGAATGGATATCAGCGCGCTATGCGAGATCGATCCCTATTGTCGGCTGGTACTGGAAAAGCACTGGCCGGACATTCCCATTTACAACGATGTAGCAGACATAACCGGCGAGCGCTTAACGCAGGATGGACTCACAACTATCGATCTTCTCGCAGGGGGATTCCCTTGCCAACCATACAGTAACGCAGGGGAGCGAGAAGGCACGGCAGATGACCGTGATCTCTGGCCAGAAATGTATCGAATTATTAAAGCTGTCAGGCCGCGATGGGTTATTGCCGAGAATGTTACTGGCTTCCTCAATCTGGGGATCGACAAAGTTATTTCTGACTTGGCAGACACAGGCTACGCCTGGTGGGCATTTGTACTTCCGGCTGTGTCCCTTAACGCGTGGCATGTCCGTGAAAGAGTGTGGATTGTATCCTACGCCGACAGCCAACGACTGGAAAGGCAGTGGCCCGACAGTGATCCGCAAGGATGGCAGAAACAGATCATGGGAACGGCTGGATTACGCAGTGGAAACGAAGTCTGGGACATTGAACCCGACATTCAGCGAGTGGTTGATGGGCTTTCCGCCCGGATGGACAGACTTAAGGCCATCGGCAATGCGGTAGTGCCGCAGATACCACAATTGTTAGGACAAAGCATAATGGATGGCTATGAGTTCACATCTCAAATGGCAGTATCAACAGCGGCCAGACCATGACCCATGGCCAGTACATAAAACGTTCGATAGTGGCTATGGTTTCAGCGAGTCAGGCAAGCGCTGCTGGGAATGCCTGTTTGTGCGCGGTGATCATGAGACTGGTAACGGAAAATGCACAATTGGCAAAGTCTGGCCTGTTCATAAACGCTGCTACTGGTTTAAGGACAAAGTTTAGCTATGTCATGGATGACGCAAAGGGCCAAGGATGGCCCACCTAATTTAAGTAAAGTTAAGGAAATAGTTCCATGTGGAACATGAAACATCAGGGGGAATAATGGGCGCTGTAAAGTTAAATTTTCAAGTCACGCTTGCTGATTTTACTTGTGGTAAATGCGGTGGAACATACGCATTAAGTGAACGATACATCGATCTAAAACATGAACAAGGTGGTTATTGGCATTGCCCATATTGCCAAGTATCTTGGGGGTATGGCACGTCAGAAAACGACAGGCTAAAAGCTGAATTAAAAAAAGAAAAATTGCGTAAACACCGTGCGCTTGATGATGCTAATAAAGAAAGGCAGCGCGCTGATAAAGAGGCAGCTAAAGCAGAAGTTGAGAAAAAGACAAAACAACGTATAAAAACTCGTGTAGCTAATGGCGTTTGTCCTTGTTGTAATCGACATTTCAACAACCTTTTTCAGCATATGCACAATCAGCATCCTGATTTTGTTTCCACCAATACATCGTTAAAAATTATTCGTGAAGATATCGGCATGAGCCAGAATAAATTAGCTAAAGCCTTAAATATACCGGCTAGTTATATATCCACTTTCGAGAATAATAAGTATGTTCCGAAATGGGCTAGAAAAATCATTGAAGAATGGATTGCAGAGAGCCGATAAATGATTACAGAAATTGTTGATCAGTTACTGGGTGATGGTTACTGGATAAGTATCAACTGCGCGCCAGCCGATCCAGCCAAAATACATGAAGTGAATTCACGTTCCTATATGGCGGATGCTTTCACGCCTCCCGGCAAAGCTGGTGCTCAGTCTTTAGTGGGTACAGGCCGTGGCCAGACAATTACGGAAGCCGTGCAGAATTTGCTGGTCGATATTGAAAGCAAAACGCATTCGGCATGATTATTTTATTGCCATGGCCGCCATCAGTTAACCAATACTGGCGGCATGTTGTCCTGAAAACCAAGAAAGGATTGCGCCAGCGTACCCTACTTTCTATGGAAGGCCGCCATTTTCGAACAGAAGCCGTCAGAACAATCCGCAAACAGTTTCCGGTTCATGCCGTGATTAATGAGCCTGTCAATGTAGAAATGCATCTGTTTCCGCCAGACCGGCGCAAACGTGATATTGATAACTACAGCAAGGGCGTACTGGATGCGCTGACCTATGCCAGAATCTGGACGGATGATTATCTGGTGGATGACTTGCATATTATCCGCCGGCGCCAGGCAGTGTCTGGTGGGTCAGTCGTATTACGTATAAGCAAATATGCAAACGAACAAGAAAGAGACTTCGGGCCAGAATTTTTACGGCATCCTGACAAGCACGGAATTGAATGAGTATCTACGCAGCATTGATGTAGCCAATTTCATTCAATCGCCCAGCGCGCAGCAAGCCATGCTGGATTTAATGGATGCCTGTCATCATGCTACGGCAGGCACTGGGCTGGATGCGTTTATACTCTGGGCCAGTGACAGCCCAGCACTCAAAGGAAAAATCCCGGATATCCGTGAGCGCTGGAACCGTATCAGGCCAGACCATGGACTGACAGCCCACCATCTGGCAAGGGAACTGCGCTTGCATGGTGATAACCGGCTGGAAGCCAAGCTGGCCCAGTATGAGCCGCGCAGCATTAATATGACGCTACGCAGCATGATTGCCAAGGTGCGCGAACCGATGGACGCACACAGGGTTATAGACGAACTCGCTAAATTTGAAGGGATGCACCCGTACCAGATCAATACGGTCTTATCCAAGCTGGCGAAAAAAACCAATCAGAAAATCACAATACTGCATGACCTGTACGATGGTGCCGTGCTCGCCAATACGCGCCATGGTGTTGACTGGCCCCACTACACCATCAGCAAGGCTGGCGCGATTAGATTGCAGCCGACTTACGAGAATTTCAAAGTCCTGCTTAAAAAATCCCGGATTGAAATCAAATATAACTTACTTCACGACACGACAGATATATTCTGGCCGGACATGAACCGCACGGCTTTCCGGATAACCGGGGATGAAAATTTTTCAGAGATAGCCAGCCGGTGCGCAATTGAAAAGCTGGCCATCCCGCAAGCCCTGCTTAGGGAATATATCAAGCGCTATGCAAATGAACCGGGGCACAATTATCACCCAGTTCATGCCTGGCTTGAGTCAAAAACATGGGATGGGCTGGATAGATGGCCAGCTTTCATGGCTCAATTAGATTTATATAATATAACCTCAGACGCCGCAGGAGCTTTTCTCCGGCGCTGGTTTTTTATGGCGCTGGATGGCCTGTATAAACCAAAGGGTGTCGAGAAATCCTCCCTGCTTGTCCTGATAGGGCCATCTGGCATAGGCAAGACTTTATTTTTCCGTTCGCTGGTGCCGGAAATCCATGCGGATAACTGGCTAACTACAGGCTGGTACTGGCCAGAATCCGGCAAGCGTATCAGTAATGAGTGGATACGCTACACGAATCAGCGCTGGATGATTGAAATTAAGGATTTACGCTGGCGGGATTTGTGCGATCCGTCACGTTTTCGAGAATATCTGTCCCGCAATGTGGATAGATATATTTACAACCCATGGCACAAGACAGAAAAACTCCGCTACCGGCGCACGGTGTTTTATGCCAACATCAGCACCCCCAAGGACATGAGCAAGCCGCCAACTGATGATATCTTTCTGGGCTTTGCGATCCACAAGTTTACCCCGGATTTGCATCTGGACATGCATCAGTTCTGGCTACAACTAAAGGTTGAGTATGTACAAATACAGTGAAGTGCCGCTAGCCGTGCGAACAAGCATTGTTGAGTGTTATCTGCGAGCCAAGGTCTGTGCGGTCAATATCTGGTTTGATAAGGATAACCTGCGTTTCCATGTTGCCAGACATGCTGCCGATAATCACAAGAAAATGATATTCCTGGGCCGGTTCCGTAACGTGCCATTTGATGATCTGCTTGACGAATTGATATATGCGTTCCAAAATGAATAGATTCACTGGTTATGCTTGGGAGAACCGTTCCGGCCAGTGTCTTATGTGCAAGGGATGGGCGTGTCATGGCACAAAACGGCTGCTAAGTTCCGGACGTTGACACAGGGTATCAGGCTGCGCCTGGTATCTGCATAGTAGCGGAACACTGTGACGACCATACGGATTCCTCAAGTTGGCATCAGGCTGGGTCGGGCAAGGCGGAACACCTTTGTTTCTCGTCGTCACGAGACAAGGGCTTGTTCCTGCTTTGCTCCGAGCCAGCCGTTTCCTAAGCCAGCATCTAAATCTGTAACTAATCACTGCTTTACAGGGCATAACAATAGCTACTGCTATGTCCAAAGAAAGTATAGAGTGATTGGGTTGGAACGATGCAGAAATATGAAAAGGACTGCAAGCAATGTCATGAAAGGATTATAGTGGTAACAGCGGATGATAGTTATTGGTTCGCCTACAATCTTGATATGAGTAAACATTATTGTCAGAAAAAAATTGCTCATGTTCGTGAACCAATGCTAAATGTCTTAGATCATATACTCGATGATGAATAATTGGAGGTTGAGACCATGTACATAACAGAAATTTTACTGTTTGTAATCCTGATTCAGCTATATTTAATTAATGATAATCTTTGTGCCATAAGTAAATTCATACAGCAAAACATAAAGCGAGGTTGAGACCATGACAAAAAAATTAACTGATAAAGAAGCCTATGAATTAGCTGAACGATCACGAAATATTTTTTATTTTGTATTGGATGAACTGGGATTCAAATCCGTAGAAGGTACTACGAGCGTTAAGTATGAAGGTACGTCTGGTGAGATGAAAGATAGCGCGGCATGTCTGGGCGGAATTATTGTGCGGCTACACGAAATTTTATTACCTATTATGTATGCGACAGTACAAGATAACTCTGACGATTTAGCAATAATGGCTAAATTTCAGCAACGAGTGCTAACTACAGTGGAATGTAACTATCAGGAATTTTTGGATAAGGTGCTGGATGGCAGCGTCAATACTACGGTTCAAAAGAAAGAGGACTAAATTTTATTAACGTTAAAACTAAACGTGTTCCTTGTGGTAACTGCCATGCATGTTGCCAATGGGATGCCATCTATCTGCATCCGGAACTGGGTGACGATGAAAAGGATTACCAGACCATTGAATATCATGGCGGGCGCGTGCTGGAACACAAGGAAAACGGGGATTGTGTTTATTTAGACAGGGTGACAGGCTGCACAATTCACGATAGAGCACCAGCGATATGCAGGGAGTTTGATTGCAGGACGTTGTTAAAAGCTGTCCGGCATCAGCCGCATATAAAACGGATGATACCGGACAGGATGATTGAAGCCGCTAAACGCAGGAATAAGCGCGTATAGAGTTGGCTTACTGAACCGTGTATAAAACAGGTGTAGGTTTAGCTGTCATGACAATAACAAACTGGCCACGTAGTTCCGTACCAAAAGCCATATAGCCCAGTTTGCGCAGCAATACTACATCATCCAATAGACTGATCCAGTCTGGCCAGTCATCTACTATATGTTTTCCGCCACTGGAATTCATTTCTGATATAACGTGCATTGTCTCAACCTCATTTAATAATGATTAATAAGTTTTGCCAGATTCAGCTTGTAGAGCTAACCGGATGGCTATATTAAGCTGGGTCGCTAAATTTTGTGCTTCAATGATGCTTACTCTAGCTTGTGATTGAGCACGGCCAATCAGGATAGGCTTGTCTGGCCTTGTTTCCTTGGGCTTATAGTGTGCTTCAAATTTTGCTGGCATGTTTTACGCCTCTATTAGCCAGTAACTTTTCAAGGATGGCCATAAGAATCAGATCGTATTCGTTGTCTTTACCAACAAGAATGGTGCGTACATAATCGCCATTGTTGTCAATCTCATAGAGATAAAACCGATTCTTTTCGTGACCTTCCCTTTTTTCTGCCTCTGGGTAGTTAATCCATAATGCTAAATTCAGTTGTGGATTAATCCATTTAGGCATTACATCGTTGTGCCAGCTATCGTCCTCAAAGCCGACAGGGATTAATACATCTAGCTCATAGTCTGGGAATTCTGTTTTGTACGTCATGGTCTCAACCTCGCTAAATTCGGGCAGTATTACCCACTATGGCCACTCGCCAGGCGCTGCCTAGTGAATGACCATAAAGGGATTACTGATTACACCATAGCCCAGACTTCACGATATTCCCTGAAATTAGGATGCCATTTATACAAGCTAACATTGCCATGGTCATTAACCTGATAAACCAAGTCCTCAGTATAAGTTTCCGGTATGTCCTCAAGTCTGGGTAAATCTTCGTCAATATAGGGGATTACCTGCCATTCATTATCTTGTAAGGTAACGGAACAACAGTCAGGCAATGGCGCATAATATTCGATATGGCCAGCAACTTCCTGTTGAATCTCATACATTGTTTGCGTGTCATCATCTGAGCATTTTGCTAAATCTTGATAATATTCAGCCGTGCTGATCTGGTTTTGTACCAAGTCCAGTACCCGGATTAACTCAGCCGTTGTTTCCCTGTCAGTCCATGTTCCACTACTGGAACCTGCTAGGGATTCAAAAGCGCTTATAGTCTCGAATTCATTCTTTGCTGTAATCATGGTCTCAACCTCACTTTGATTAACGTTATAGAAAGTATAGCTAAATTCAGGGTATTAACGGTAGGCGTATTGTCTATCTTGATAGTCTGATTCTGTGGGTAATCTCACAGATTCAATACACCATACCCCGGAACCTTTGCGGTGCGGGTGCGGATAACCGTCACAATTGCATACGTTTTCCTTGTTTTTGCGCTCTTGCCACTTGTCGCGGTATGTTAACAACTCGCCGCACTGGCATTTAGGCGCGCGCACATAGTCAGTATGTAATCTGGGTAATGCTTTGCGCTGTTTGCATTTATTACAACGATATAAATAACTCATGGTCTCAACCTCCATTCGCTAAATTCAGGCCAGCGTTTACCGTAGCCAGGCGGGGCCTGACTAAAAATATGGCTATAGCTAGCGGGTATAAAAAAAGGCGCGACTAAGCGCGCCTTGTGTTTATGCCGGTGTTAGCTCGAGCCGTCCGGGTGACAGTTTACGGACTGTAACGGCTTTGACCTTATCGGTATTGAATGAGCGCTCAATAACAGCGCCTGACAGGTCTATCACTGGCCTTGATTCGCTACCTGAAACAGTTCGATCACCTAATGGATCAACCTGTAAGACAATCCGATCTACTTCGTTGATAGCTTTGAACTTGTCGTGATAGTTAAAACCGTTATCAAGTAAAACGGCTTTCTCTAGCCATATTCGCGGTCTGCCGCGATTCTGGCCGATGTTGCGGGTATATGTTGGCATGGTCTCAACCTCATTTAGTTAGGGCAGTATCGCCCGCTATGGCCACTGATAACAATGGCCATAAAGGGATTACTGATTAATCCAAGGATTTAGAGTATTTTCTATTCTGATAAGTGAATCAATAGTATGGCGGTTAAAAAAGTTATCAATAAAAACGAATTTTTCGCCAGATGTAGCAGTATGAATGCCATCTAAAATAATGCCGCTAGTGGTAAAGCCATCCATTGACATGCTTATAGCTTTAATCCGATAACGAGAATCATAAATTTCATTAAATTCTTGTTCTGTCATGGTCTCAACCTCAATTAAACCGGGCAGTATCGCCCGCTATGCCTACTCAACGAATAGGCATAAAGGGATCACTAGACTGGCGGATTCAATGCCTGTAAGGCATTAGCTTTGCGTGCCTTGTATCGCTGGCCAGATTCAGTTATCAAGTAAGGTTTTTCAGGATCATCATAAAAGGTAGCGATTGATCCATCATTCAGTTTGACCTTTGATCCGGTTATTAATGGATTCTTTACAAAATAAATATTATAGCTAGGCCAATTCCGACCTTTCCATGAGTTATCAGAATAAGATTCTTTTATTTCAAGTTTCCATCCCGCATCTTTGGCGGCATTGATAAATATGCTTGCATCGCAGTCTTCTTCTAAATAGGCGCGACTGGGTGACATATAGCTATAAGCTGATATTTTATCCACGATATCTAGATCAATAATATCCTTTAGACTGACTGACAGCCATCCATGGCCCGGATCATTAATAAACTTTAGTTTGCGTGCTGGCATTGTCTCAACCTCAATTAAACCGGGCAGAATGGCCCACAATGCCCACTAGCTAACTAATGGGCATTAGGGGTATTCTATTCGCCTACATGGTAGGAAAAATTACCCACTTTGTTTCCGTTGTAATCCATTATATTGCCGTATTCGTGACCGCGCTCTAGTTTGTCTGCAATGTTACGCAATTGTCTGGCCACTTCAATTTCCCAGCCGTCACTGTATGCAGCATTATCACAAGTGATTGTTAGTTTGAATCCGCTATTCATAGTCTCAACCTCCAATAATTAATAAACAAAGCCTAGGCTTTCAATGTCTTTTTTGAATTCAGCTAACAAGCTAGGCAACCGCGCAGCTAATAGTTTTTCATCTTGCAATTGTTCAAGTGTAGCGTCTGGCCATATTGCGCAGGATCGTGCAGCTTCTAAATCTGGTTCCACGGCTTGCGCCCACTTGCACGGCTTTTTAATAAACTTAGCGCCATATTGTTGTAAAGCTTCTAGCCATTCATGCGCTTCTTTACCAGAATCAAATGGGCATTTATACCAGTCATTAGCAAATCCCTGAAAGGTATATTTAGGCTCAAAATCATAATGATTACCCGGTCGGTTGACATACTCAATAGGCTCAATAACTAGATCTGAAAAATCAGACTTGCACCCGCGCAGGAATTCAAAAAAACCTTTTTCTGGTTCGCTGAACGTCATAGGGAAATTACCGAATTGCAGATATTCTTTAAATGCAATCGGATCACCGGGCTTTTTCCCTTTCGTGTCACAGGTTCGCGCGTGATACATGGTATTTGCTACATAATGCATCGGTCCATCGGAACTAGTTAAATGCCATTTGATGAAAGGCGCTAATTCCGGAAAATGCTTTGCTACTTGTTCATGGATACAACCGCCCATTTCAAAATATCGATCCGCTTTACTGGTTCGGCTGGAATAAATGTCGCCAGTAATTGCAAATGAATTATGGCCATTCCCGCATTCGTCATCATAACGAACATTTACATAGATTTTATGATTGTTCGGCAGATCCTTACTAAAGGTTTTTACCTGTCGTTTTGTTAGTATGCTTTTCATAGTCTCAACCTCATTTATTTATGTCTGGCAGTATTGCCAACTATGGCCACTGATAACAATGGCCATAAGTGGTTAGCTGTGTGTATAGCCGTCCGTTTCAATGCCTAACCACATACCGCACCAATTAAGCATTAAACAATCATAGCCATGTTGCACGCGCCGTCTAAATTGCAGATAAGAGCGCGAGCCGTCCGGGCTTTGTTGATACTTGCGGTAAATGGCCACTTGTTGCGCCTTGGTTAGTGTTTGCATGATCTCAACCTCCAAATGATTAGTGGGATTATTCCCAGATGTAACGAGAAAAAATAATTGCATGGCCAGCGATACCGCCGACAATGCATAAAAACCATATAAATATTTCCATTGTCTGATCCTCTTTAGTCTCAACCTGTCAATAATAATAGTGGAGTTTAACTCCGTTATCAAGAGCAATATTGAGGAATTTAGTCTAGCGCATGGTTTTTAATTGTCAGACATAACCCGCATAAATAACGTGCTGATACAGTGCAAAGCCGTCTAAGCGCGTCAAAGCTGGATAAGGTCACGCTATAGCGCATGGCATGATCTGCGCTTGTGGCGGCTCTCAGGCTGTCAGTATATTAGACTGAGTACAAACAATACATTTTAGCTATTGTGTGAGAATGAGCGATAGCCATACGCTATTGAGAAGGGATGCATTTTGTAGGCGCGCACAATGTCGGCGCATGGTTGCCAGTGTCTGGCCATCGCTGGCCATGGCGGCTGAATATCCCTGAATTATGTTCCGGGCTTGTGTTCCGTGCTCTAAGTTACTGTAAACAATGATAAAAGCCTAATCTATCAAGTCAGTCAGGGAGATTTTTCCCTTTCCTGTAGACGTTTTTTAAGTGGGGGCACCCCCGGAAATCGTTTTGCTGGCTGGCTGGTAGCAACGTAGACACAGAATCCGATCACCTTTGTTCCACCATGTCAGCACGTATGCTATTCTTAATTTGCATGAGGCTTAAGCTCCCTCTATGCAAGCCAGCAGGTTGGCAGCGCAGTCGAGGCTGATTGTGTATGTCTGTAGTCCTGCTGGCCCTAATTCTAATCGGAGGTTGAACTATGAATAAATCTATTCCCCTGCTGTTCATACTGGCCGTTATCGCTACATCCCTGCTGGCCCCAGCCATGGCAGAAACGTACATCCATGGCCAGCCAGGCACTGTCTACAATGACATTGGCAATAGTACCTACGGCTCTGATGGTAGTTACTCGAATCACGTTGGCGGCAGTACCTACAACTCAGACGGAAGTTATTCTAATCGTGTCGGCAACACGCAATTCAACTCTGATGGCAGTTATTCCAATCAAGTCGGAGACAGCATGTATAACTCTGACGGCAGTTACGTGAACCGTATAGGTAACAGTACGTTTGGCTCTGATGGCACAGTCTGTAACAAGATAGGTAATTCTACTTTTTGTAATTAGTTTTTAGGTTTAGCCGGTAATGGCCTCTCGCTCCGCATGGTAAATTCCTTATCCCACATCCCGCCATGCCTAGCTCCATTACTGGCTTTTTTTATTTACAACACAGGAGAAACACAGATGAAGAAACTCATGTTAATCGCTTTACTGGCTATCGGTACAGCCAGCTTTGCCATGGCACACTCTGGCGGCACTGACGCCTATGGCTGCCATAAAAATCACAAGACAGGTGTTTATCACTGTCATTAAGTTAATGCCAGCAGGCCAAGTTGTTGGAACGTTGCTCTTGCCTGACCCGGTGGAGAGTAGCGACTTGGTTTGCTGGCTTCTTTGTTTTAGCCAGCAGGGCGGTAGTAATGTTTGGAATGCGCTGGGGGCGCGTCCGGACAAGTTTACCTGCTGGCTATCTTATTTAATTCAGTAAAAAGGTTGAGGCTATGAAGGAAAAGAAACCAACATCAGTAACAACTTGGATGATAGTAGGCATTGGCGGTTTTATATTGCTTTCATTAATTATTACTAATGTCCAGAAAGGATACGAACAACAACAGATAAAGCTAGACCCTACTGTATACCCTTTCAGTGACGTAACTTATGCAACGGTTGATAGTTATGTCGGTTGCAAAAGTAAGTTAAGCGATGACAAAAAAGAAGATATATTCAATACCAATTTCAAAAACCATTGGATGACATGGGCTGGCGAGGTTGTGTTAGCCGAAGCTGATAACGCGTCACTGAATATTGATGGTCGTGGTACGCAGGATTTACAAGTGGATTTCAATGATAAGCGCGCTGGCTATGACTTAGTGAAAGGCTCAAGGATTAAGGTTCAGTTTCTGATGAAAAGCGCTGGCGGCTGTTTCCTGCCTTTCAGTGGCAAATATGGGACTATCATTGTTGAGTGATATAAAAAATGACAAGGGCCGCAATTACGTAGCGACTAACTGGGAATATGCGCAGAAACATGCGTGGCGACTGGCAACTGATACGAACGATCCGGCAGTGTCTGAAATCGTGCGAACTGCATTAATAGAGGCACAAAGAGAAATCGATCATTGGAAACGGGCATACATGGAGTGCGTAAAAGAGGAAGATTAATTCATGGACGAAAAGAAAGCTGATATCAATGATGTAATACACCGATTAGAAACCGAATTAGCATTACAAGTTGAATGCGATGACCCGGACGCTAACCTGTCCCTTGCCTGTGATATCCAAGCCCTGATTAATTCCTATCGTCTTATGATTATTGCATGGGCGCAGATACATGAAGTCAATGACCATAACAATAGGGTGATTGAGGATTACAAGACAGAAGTCCAGATATTGAATCAGGAACTGAATAACTTGAGAGAGGCAATCGAATGAAAGACGTAACGGTAAACAAAAATGAATTACTTGCGGCATTACAGAACAACCGCAAACAGCACGCTGACGAATACGAAAAAGTGATGGAACACTTTATGGAGACCTTAACGGTCAAATTTGAAGAAGGCTATGACCTGTTAAGTAAAGGCAAGATTCCAGATTTGGATATGCCTTCAATACCAGAAAGTCATGTAGATGATTATGACCGTGCTATCAAGATGGTTGAAATGGAAGTCGCAGATACTTTTGTATTAGAGGAACATGACTTTAAGCAGTTGGTCATGGACGAATGGAAATGGCAACGTGTATTTGAAATGACTAAACGGGCATATGGTGTTTAATGGCTGAAACAATACAAGCAAAGGATTGCAAGTGCTGTGTCTGCGGTAAACCAGCCGTAGCATTCTGGCCAGCTTGTGATCTGGATATACCTAGTCACCCATATTGCCGGAAATGTTTAGCCGAAGCCCTGAATTTAGCTATACTTTCTATAATGCGCATATCCCGACGATTGCCCGACGAAGATGTACGCTTTATCGCTGACAAGGAAAGGTTGCTGGAAGATATTAGCAAGGTAATAACAAAGTCACTGACGGGCGAATGAAAACCCTTAAGTACATAACCCGCATTGATTCAAACAGCACGCATTGCTGGTGGGTGCGTATTCAGGAAGTCCCGAAACCAACTTATATTCAGAAATCTTTTTCTGATGGTCAGTATGGCGGCAAGCGCAAAGCCAGACTTGCCGCGATTGAATTCCGTGATAAGACGCTGGCCAAGATGCCAAAGCAAAGACAACTCCACTTACACGGCAAGCGACGATGGGGCAAAGGGTATTGTTTGATGGTTCGAACGCGCCCGAATGGCGTGGTTGATATTGGATGGATAGCGCATTATTGGGACACGATCAAAAAGAAACAGCGTAAAAAATATTTTAGTGTGAACAAATATGGTTATCGAAAGGCCATGCAGTTAGCTAAACAACATCGGGAATTCATGCTAACTGGGGAATTATGAAGGATAAATACGATTTCAGTGATGCCGAGCGCGGGCCAGTTATCCGGGAATGCAGCAAGTGCCATGCTGAAAAACACTACACCGATTTCCCGAAGTTCAGGGGCAGAACTGGCCGCACACTGCGCCGCAAGAAATGCAAGGCTTGTTTTTATGCTGAGAATAATGCACGGCTTAATAATGATCCGGAACAGGTTGAGCATAAACGATTGCGTGACAATCAATGGCGTAAAGATAATCCTGACAAAGTAGCGGAATACCGGGAACGTCAGCGCGAGAATCAAAAAGCCTGTACGGATCGTTACCGGGAAGAATTAACGGATAGTTATGTGCGTAACCGGCTGGGACTGGATAAGGAAACCAATGTGCCGGATGAACTGATTGATGCAACCCGCTTGCACATTAAATTAAAACGTTATTTATTTGGGAATGAGCAATGAGAGATATTGTTACGTTACGTGATGAACTGGCGACCATGTATGAGAATGTAAAAAGCAACAAGGTCGATCCAGATCAAGCCAAGATGCTAACTAATGTAGCTGGTAAAATTATCGGCTCACTGCGCGTAGAATTGGAATACGCAGCCTTAAATGGCGAGGAACCGGATATTGACTTCTTGAAAAAAAGTAAGAAAAAGGCCCGCAAATAGCGGGCCTTGGTTTATTGCGCTTTACGCGCTTGTTTATCGGCAGGATGACGCAGTAAATGGCGCGCTAGGCGTTTGGCTTTATTTTTCTGCCGTGTTCCCAGCTTTTCATACAATGTACACCATTTTTTGTTGCGTCCGTGTTTGCGGTTTTTGCGGCCTTTCTTGGGCGCGCCACCATCTTTTCCACGGGCCATGACAATTTACTCCTATGTAGTTTACTTTGTCATGGCGTACCTCCTGATTAAGTTTGAATATGGCTGATAATCATAGCTCATAACGTTTGTATTCACCACGTCAGCATTTGTGCTAGACTTGTTCTAATTCAGGTCAGCACGGACGCCGACAATTGGAAGCAGTAGCTACACCTTACCTTTCCCACCTTCAAACGGCTATTCTCAATGCCGTGGCCCGCTATGAGGTTTCCCAGGCGCGACCTGTAACTGTCCGTGATATCTATCGCCGCCTCAGACTGGATAAAAATCTGGTTGAGGAAACCGTGCGGGAACTCACGGATATGGGTTTTCTGTATGTCGAACGCATGACGGCCAACAATCGGCTGAAAGTCATTACCATTAAAACAACTGAGGCTGGTGAAGCATGGATAGCGAACTAGCATTATTTGAATACACGGTAACGGATCAGGAAGAAACGTTCTGTCGTGTTCTGGCCTTGGAAAACGACTTACTCAAGGCATGGCAAACGGCTGGCTATCATGAGTTGGCTACGGCTGCCAATATGCGGCGTGAAGCGCTTAAGCTGGCCAATCAGGAAAGAATGGTCGAGCGCATTGAATATTATCAGATGCAGCTACGCAAAAAGCTGGATGTACGCGATGAACGTATCCTTGCCGAACTGGCCGCCATCGCATTCAGTGATCCTATGGATGCCTTTCACCCTGACGGTGTACCCAAGAACCTGACAGAAATACCGGCTCATGCCCGTGCGGCCATTAAAGAGTATATGATTACCGAAGGCATGGATGGAGTTAACTACACGCTCAAGAATCATGACAAGTTAAAAGCGTTACAGATGCTAGTCAATATCAAAAATCTGGACAGGGACAACAAGCGCGAACGTGCGCCGAGAGTGATTCTCGAATTCGATACTCCACCAGTGGCAGTGAAGCCGGTTATCGAAGTAGAAAATGAATAGCGTGCCATTACCATATAAATTTGAAAGACATGAGCCTGTCTACTATGACGACCTTTTTTCATGGGCTTATCATGCAAGTTTTTGCGTTGGAAAGAAAAAACGGCATATAGGCGAACTGCTTGACAGTAAAGACGATGAACGGGCTAGAGCATATTTCAATAATGCCTTGTTCAGATTCTGGCGTAAGCGCGGAGCAATGTAACAATTTAGCCATGGATGGCATTAATGGAACAGCCGATACTGGATGACTGGCAAGACAAAGCTACTGATAGCATTGTCCTGCCTTACAAGTACACTCCCCGCGATTATCAATTGCCGTTATGGCACGCTGCATTCCCGCAGCAGTTTGGCCTTTCCATGGAGGCAGCCAGGCGGTTCCTGTTAGTCTGGCATCGTCGTGCCGGTAAAGATAAAACCAGCATTAATCTGGTTACGGCCAAAGGCATGGAGGAAGTTGGTAACTATCTTTACATGCTGCCGGAACAGACACAGGCCCGCAAAATTATCTGGCATGGTATTGGCGCGGATGGAATGCGCTTTATCGACCACATCCCGCAAGAGATCATTCGCAAAAAATATAACTCTGAAATGCTGGTTGAGTTAATCAACGGCTCAACTATTCAACTAGGCGGCAGTGATGCGTATGATTCGTGGATGGGTACTAATCCAAGGGGAATTGTGTTCTCTGAATTTTCCTTGCAAGACCCGCAGGCATGGCATTACTTTAGACCGATTTTGGTGGAAAACCGTGGCTGGGCCATATTCATCTATACGCCGCGTGGTCATAACCATGGATTCGAGCTGTACAAGATTGCCAAAAAGGAAGTTGAAAAAGGCAATACGGATTGGTTTTATTCCAACATTAATGTCGATCAAAGCAAGCGGGAAGATGGAAGCCCCGTTATTACACAAAAAGATATTCAATCGGAAATAGATGCCGGTATGCCCCCGGAAATGGTGCGGCAGGAATTCTATAACAGCTTTGATGCTGGCGTGATGGGCAGTTACTACGGTGATTTAATTGAAGCATTGCGTGCGCGCAGTCCGTCCAGTATCGGGCATTATCCGTATGATCCGCGATATCCAGTCATTACCGCATGGGATTTGGGTATCAGTGATGCTACCGCAATCTGGTTCGTGCAGAACATTGGCGGTAGTCCCAGAATCATCGAGTATTACGAAGAAAGGAACATTCCGCTAACTGAGCATGTTCGCTATGTGCTGAGCAAGCCCTATAATTACATTGAACATCTGGCCCCGCATGATATAACGGTCAGGGATTACGGCACAGGCGTAACGCGGCTTGAGCTGGCCATGGAGCATGGCATTGATTTCACTGTATTGCCGAAGCTATCCCGTGATGATGGAATTGAAGCCGTGCGCGCCCTACTCCCTACTTGCACCTTTGATGCAAGCCAGGCGGAGTATGGTATAGAGGTGTTAATGGGCTATGAAAGACAGTGGGACGATAAATTTAAGCGCTTTCGTGACGCGCCTACCCATAACTGGGCATCGCATGGAGCTGATGCCTTTCGCGGGCTGGCCATCGGTTGGACTGGCGTAAGTGAGATTGAGCATTACCGGAAACCGAGAGTATTAAGTAGTATTAAGCATTAGCACAAGGAGCGTGCGCTATGGCTAAAATGACGCCGGAAGAAATTGTTACCCGTTTTCGTTCACTCGAAAGCGAGCGCCGGAATCTTGATAACATGATGGAAATTATCAGCCGGTTTGTTGTTCCCGGTAGAGGCCGGTTTTTCCAGAAAGATTACGACGATGAAAATTCTATCAACTGGCGCAGGCGTGAGATTTTTGATTCCACGGCTGTAAACGCCGCTACAACGCTCGCCAGCAGCATTCATGGCAATCTTACCATGCCATCGAGCAAATGGTTTTCGTTACGCTTTCAGGATGATGCGCTGAATGAAAATTTTGAGGCTGCCGCATGGTTGCAGGAGTGCGGTATGCGTATCTGGTATGCCTTGCAGCAAAGTAACTTTAATCTGGAAGTCAGTGAAAGTTATCTTGATTTAGTCAGCTATGGCACTGCTGTTCTGCTGCATGAAACGGAAGATGATGCATTCCAGTTTCGTGCGGCAATGACCCGTGAAATTTATTTTGAGGAAGATTTTGATGGAATGCCGATTGGCATTTACCGGGAAAAGAAATATACCGCCTTACAGGTTTCCGTTAAGTGGCCTACCACTTGCCCGGACTATATCAAGAAACAGGCCGATGGCGCGTCAACTGCTAACACGCCACACAATGTTATTCATGCCATTCGACTGCGGCCAGAAAACAAAAGCAAGGATATCAGTAAACCCTTAGCGCCAGATGCCAGACCGTATGAAGAACGCTATATTTTAATCAAGGATGCGACTGAGCTAACACCACGGCCAAGCGGATATTATGAAATGCCCGCGTATGTCATCCGCTGGGGCCGTACTGCCGGTTCCAAGTTTGGCTACTCCCCTGCTATCAATGTCCTGTCAGATATTCTGACCCTGAATCAACTTGTGGAATTGATAATCAAGGCGGCTGAAAAAGTGGTTGATCCGCCTATCTTGGCGCAGCAGCGCGGTGTAGTCGGTGATCTGGATTTGCAGCCCGCTGGCGTGACTATTCTGCGCAACATCGACGGAGTTAAACCGTTTTTGAGTGGCGCGCAATTCGACGTGAGTCAGCTACAACGTGAGCAACTTATTCGCACAATTCGCCAGTCATTCTATGTCGATCAACTGGAATTAAAAGACAGCCCAGCCATGACGGCTACGGAAGTCAATGCGCGCATGGAGCTGATGCAGCGCTTACTAGGCCCAGCACTGGGACGTATCCAGTCTGATTTCCTTGATCCGTTAATCAATCGTAGTTTCTATTTGTTATTCCGTGCAGGCAAGTTACCGGAAATGCCAGCATCCGTAGCCAATTCCAATGCTGAAATGGAAATTGAATATCTAGGCCCGCTGGCCCGTAGTCAGAAACTGCATGACGTGATGGCCATGGACAGACTGGAAGCCATGCTGGGCCAGATTGCAGCAATCAATCCGGAAGTGCTGGATATTGTTGACTGGGATAAGGCCACACGTATCAAAGCTGACCGGCTGGGCGTGCCAATGGATATGTTACGCAGTGAGGATGACGTTAAAGAAATTCGCGCAGTTCGTGAGCAACAGCAACAAATGCAGCAGAAACTGGCTCAAGCCGAATCTATTACCAAGTCCATGCAGCAAGGTGCGGCGGCTGAAAAACTTTCCAGCGAGGCGGAAGTAATTCCGATGCAGAAATGACAAATGATGACGAAAAATTAATAGCGGGATGGCGTTTGCTATTGCGTGGCGCGCAAGGCCACATCATTCAAAAGGACTTGGAATATTACGCAACACGTCAGAGTTATGTGCGTGATGATCCCTATGAAACTTTTTTTCGTGAAGGGCAAAGAATGTTAGCCCAGACTTATCTAGATATGGCCAAGGAGGATTAATAATGTACAGGTTGAAATATAAATTAATGGACGAAGCTGGCGAAGGTGAAGGCAGCGCTGGAACAGGTGAAGGCGAAGGCACGCAGGAACAGAATACACCGGAATGGTTAAATTCAATCCCTGAAAATATCCGCAACTGGGATGAAGTAAAGAACAGCGACACGCCGGAAAAATTCTGGGGCCAGATGGAAAACATGCGCTCATTTCTGGGGCAAAGCATTCGCATACCGGGAGAAGATGCAGGCGCGCAGCAGCAACAGGAATTCTATGACAAGCTGATTAATAAAGTGCCAGACCTGATGATCCGGCCAAAAGATGATGACCCGGACGCGATGCAGACTTTGTATCGACAACTGGGCCAGCCTGAAAAAGCGGATGATTACCGGCTACCGGAAATAGACGTGCCGGAAGGCATTCCCGTGGATGAAGATGCATTGAAGGCGTTTGCGCCGATTGCGCATAAGCATGGACTGAGCCAGAAACAATTTGAAGGCGTGCTGAAAGATTACAATGAAGGTCAGTTACAAGGCGTTTTACAGCAACGTTCTGATTATCAGAAAGGGATGCAAGAATTGCGTAGTGAATGGGGGCTGACCTTTGATGACAATATGCAGAAAGCGGATCGCGTGCGCCAGGCATTCCTTGGTGACGATGTGACAAGTATTGAAGGGATGCCCCCCGGTATCATTCGTGGATTAGCTAAGATTGCCGATCAGTTTGGTGGTGAAGGTAGTAATGACCTGATATCCAGCGCTGGCAAGGCTGGCGTAGTTGCACCGGCAGAAGCCAAAGCGCAGGTAAATGAAATCATGGGCAACCGTGAACATGCCTATTGGAATGCCAGTGATCCGGGCCATGCTGACGCGGTGAAAAAGGTAATAGCGCTGATGAAACAGGCAAATCCGGACAGCAGCACAGATATAAATGACTTGCGCGCCGGTAGTGGACTTGATATGTAGGGAGTTTTTATCCTATAGTTCAATCAGCAGGTGGCTAATAAGGATATTAGTCTGCTAACAAGCGCTCGGTGCTGGCGTTAATCAGTACAAGTCAGTAAGTCCTGTGTATGCCATGGGGTAGCTACGACGAAGGTTAATGGATTAACTTTCAAGGAGATGCCCCAATGGCAATTTCAATTAGTAATGTCTATATCCAGACATTTGAAAATATTGTACGGCACCTTGCTCAGCAGCGTATGTCCCGTTTGCGGATGTGCGTAGATGAACGCGGTGTCAGTTCCGAAAAACACAACTGGGAACGGATGGGCCAGAATACGGCCAGCCTGAAAACGGCAGCCCGTGTTGCAACCCCTGAAAACGATTCTGATTGGTCAAGACGTGTCAGTGTGGCTCAAACTTGGCACATTGGCGACAGTGTTGAACAGGAAGATCCCGTACAGATGCTAGTCGATCCGCAGAGCAATATCGCTCACTCCATCGCCATGGCTATGAAACGTGCTCAGGACGATACCATTATCGAAGCCGCTACTGGTGATGCTTTAGGTGGTGACGGTACGCCGGTTGCATTCCCTGCCGGTCAGGTTGTCGGTGACGGCCTTGGCGTTTTCTCATTCGACGGTGTTACCGAAGTCTATGAAAAATTCATGGAAAACGATATCGATCCGGATGAAGAAAAATGGATGGTTATCGGCCCAGTGCAACTGCGTAAGATGCAGCAGTTAACTGAATATACATCCAGCGATTATGTCAACGTCAAGTCATTAGCTACCAATGGCTTTGTCAAGGCGTGGATGGGGTTCAACTGGATTGTGTCAACTCGTTTACTCTCTCCACTTGGTACAGATATTTCCTGTCTGGCCATGACCAAGCGCGCTATTGGCTTGCAGATGAACCGCGACATTTCCGCACGTATTGCAGAAGATCCAAGCATTTCCTTTGCATGGCGCGTGTACTGTTTTGGTACATGGGGTGCAGTCCGGGTGGAAGATGAACAGATTGTTCTTTGGAGTCTTAAGGATTCCTTAACATAATCCTTACGTCCGTTAGGGGAGGTTTATCCTCCCCTTTTTTTAAGAAAGGAGCGACCCATGTCCATTATGCTGCGATGTGGCTATAACCAAGGCCAGCCTGAATTTGTACAAGTTAACCCATTAAATCTTGTGACTGACCTGCCTGCTTCACAAGTAGGCGTAGCCTGGGGCCAGAATGTGGCCGAACCAAATTTCCTTGCCATCATTACCGGCCTTAAACAATGTTCTGATGTGATCCGGGAAAATGGTTTTCCTGCACCTAGCCCAAGTCAGTACATCTATGTCGTGAGCGATTTGAATGTTACGGGCAAAGGCCAGATCACAATCGCTGATGTTCCGGGCACGCAAGTTGTGAGCGAAACTGGCGTAAGCATTTCATACGGTGCGGCTTTCCAGAATATTCCGCATAGTACGGAATTTATTCAGGATACGATTCAGCGATTGATTCAAGGCTTTCGGGAATTGGTACTTGTGCCATGGCCCGGAATACCGCCGATTTAAGTTGATAACCAAGGAGCAAAACATGAAAGCCGGAGCGAATAGATCAGACAAGGTGGCGATTAAGAAACTGGCAGAGGAAGGTTATAGCGCGGAAGATATCAGCGAGAAATTATTAATCGTACCTTCCTGTGTTACGGCCATCATGAAACCTGTTAAGAAAAAGTCTGCGCCGAAGAAAGAAAAAACAGAACCTGAAATTGTCTTTTCGGATTAACGGCCATGGCTACCGAAGTTTCTATATGTAACCTTGCTTTGAGTTGGCTCGCAGGTAATTTAATCATTTCCTTGGATGATGAAATTATTGAGGCCCAGTTATGTAAAGCAAATTATGATAGTTCCCGTGATGCTGTGTTAGAGGATCGCGCTTGGACATTTGCTACGAAGCGTTATCGCTGGACGCCATTATCAACAGCCCCGGTTTACGGATATGGCTATGCTTTCATGATTGATCCGGAAGTGGTGCGTATTCTTGAAGTCCGTGATAGTGATGGTACTTATAACGCGAATGGTGCAAACGATCTGGACTGGCGGCGCGAAGGCAACACTATTGTAGCAAATGCCAGTGTTATCTACGTCAAAGCCTTACGCCGTGTCGCTGATACCAGTAAATATCCTCCCTCATTTGTTATGGCTCTTGCAGCCAGACTGGCGGCTGATATATGCATTCCATTAACAGAGTCCCGGCAGATGCAGCAGGATATGTGGACTTTGTATTCAAAAAAACTGGATGACGCCATGGCGACTGATGGAATGCAGGGAAGTTCAGATATCATTCAGTCGAGGAAATTAATCGGCGTGCGCTAAGATGCCAAAGATTGATCCTATTCAAAACAGTTTTTCAGCAGGTGAATTATCGCCGTTTATGCGTGCGCGCTCAGATCAGGAAATCTATAGAAATGGATTATCCTTAATGAGTAACATGGTGCCTAATTCACGCGGCCCTGCCAATAGACGAACAGGATCACGTTTTCTTGCAAGTTATGATGGCGACAATGGTCGCGTATTCAGTTTGCAATCGGCAAGTGGCACATTGTTTATTTTAACTTTTCTGGATCAGGTTGCCTTTATTTCCACATTGGGGGGGCCAGTACCGGAAGAAAATTATATTGTTGAGCCGCGATTTGAAAATTTTGGTACTGCATGGACGGTTGATAAAAGTACATCCGGCTCCATTGTGACATTCAATCCAAGCGATTGTTATTTGTTTCGCGGAGCAAACGCTAATTATTATGCATCTATCGCGCAGCAGTGGACGCCGGTTACGCCGACAAATTTACATGAAGTTATTATTTATTCAAACGGGCTAACAACATATCGGATACGAATTGGCAATGCTTTGAATGATGGCTCAATTCTGGATGTAACAACAAATCAGATAGCATTTACTGCTAACTTTACGCCAGGCATTGCGGCTCCATGGATAACAGTAACAGTTGATGAAGATAGTACGCCGGACAACACGGGAATTAATATTGGTTATATTGGCATTACAGATAACGTAGCTGATTTAAGTTTTCTAACTCCGTATCTGGAAGCAGATTTAACACAATTGCAGACCATACAGGCACCCTCAGAAAGTGCTGTATATGCCGTGCATCCTAACTACCCGATTTATAAATTTGTCTATGACGATGCAAGCAACCAGTTTTCTTTTACAATAGTTACGTTTGTCGGCGCGCCAGCCGAATGGGTAGGCGAAAACTGGCCGAGCACTGGCGCATTTTTCCAAGGCCGGTTGTGGCTAGGCGGTTCACCACAACAGCCTGAAACTTTCTGGGCTTCTAGGTCTGGCGTACCAGAAGATTTCACTCCGGGAGTGAATGCTGATGATGGGCTTGAATTTACACTGGAAAAGTTTGGCCAGATACAATGGATGTCGGCAACCAAGAATCTTGTTATTGGTACGGAATTCAATGAATTCATTATTACCAGTGAAACAGGCATTATAACGCCGAGCGATGTACAGGCCACACAACAATCAGCCTATGGTTCCAATTATGTGAAGTCTTTACAGATTGGTGATCAGGTTTTTTACGTGTCAGCCGATGGCACAAAAATCCGAGCTATGCAATATGACTTTACTACGGATAACTGGTTATCTCGTGATATTACCTTTTCCAGTGACCACTTAACCAGTGTCGGCATTAAAGACATGGCATGGGTACAAAATCCATACAACATATTATGGGTGGTTTTGAATGATGGCACTTTTGCTGCGCTTGTTTATGAGCGCAGTTATAACCTCATTGGCTGGGCGCGGGGAGATACTTACGGAAAACTAACTGACATTACATCTGGTGAATTATCAGGCCAATCATTTGCAGTTGCTTTAGTGTCCCGCGTTGAGGGAAAACTATATCTCGAAGTTGCTGTTCCACAACAATTTATGGATTCTTGGGTAGACCGATCTTATCCGGGTGGATCGTTAGTAGTCAATGGGCTGGAACATCTTGAAGGATTGACTGTACAGGTTTTAACTGATGGTGCAATACATCCGGATCGTATTGTCTCAGGTGGTGAAATCACATTGGAATGGGAAGCTATTAATGTAATTGTAGGACTTCAATTCATTTCTGAAATGACGACGTTAACTTTGGATCAAGGTGGCGCACAAGGTACAGCACGTCATACAGAAAAGCACTGGAATAAAGTTTATGTTGAATTATACAACTCAGCCTTGCCCATCATTAATGGGGTGCGTGCGCCGGATCGTACTCCGTCAACACCGATGGATACACCAGAACCAGTGCGTACGCAGATTGTAATGACGGTCACGCTGGGCAGAACCAAGCAAGGCGCAATCAATATCAAGCAGGATTTACCAGAGCCAATGACTGTATTATCTATTTACGGTGAAATGGCACAAGACAGCGTATAGAGGATATAACAATGGGTGGACTATTTGGTGGAGGCGATAAAGGCCCGAGCGCAGAAGAACAGAAGTTTGCCGCAAAGGCGAACTGGCAAAGCGTACAGGCAGAACGCGGCAGTATAACCGGAAAGTATCATGGTATGTTGGCCAGATTGTCTGCTGGTGGCGGTCGTGTCGGTGGTGATTCTGCATTGGCAGATATTTATAAACAACAATATCAGAAAGAGATTGGTACGCTGGAAAAATCACAGCGCTATCGTGATATTGGCTCATACTACAACCAACAAACTGGTAAAGGTGGTGGTATGGGTGGTAAAGCCGGTAGACGTGTCGGTATTAAAGGTGGTGGTGCGAGCAAGTTAGGTATGGAAGATTGGTATAAATATCAATTTGGTTCCGAAAAGGAACAATCGGAATTACAGCCACAAGTGGACGTTTATCAAAAAGAATATGAGGCGGAATTGGAAGCCAGACGCAAAAAAAAGCGGGAACAATCAGACGACTATGGTTATGGATGGAGCGATGGTTAAATTGTATGAGCCTGAAAATGCGCCATTACGAATTTGGAGATTTGAAAGACTTCAAGGAACGGGACGGTGACTATCTTAATTATGATTCATCATATCAAGCAACTGATGACACGTATTCGCTCGTTAATGAAACAGGGCAAGTAGTTGCGGTAATGGGATTAGTTATATTGCATGAAGGTGTTGCTGGTGTATGGGCTGTAATATCTGATGATGCGCGTGGCCATGGAACTGCGGTCACACGTTACGCCAGAAAGCTAATCAAGCGCTGGCTATATATTCATGTGCTGCATCGCATTCAGGCGTTAGTGCGGGTTGATAAGGAAGAATACAAACGCTGGATTATGTTATTAGGATTTGAGTACGAATCGACAATGCGCAAAGTCACACCAGATCAGCGCGACATGGAATGTTATGTTTTATTGAGGTGATATCATGGCTTATATAGCAATTGCATTGACGGCTTTAAGTGCGATTGGTTCGTACCGTGCAGGCCAGAAAGCAGAAGCCGCTGCCGAAGAAAATGCACGCCGGATCAAATCAGAAACAGAAGAACAGGCTCGCAGGCAGAAACAAGTAGGCGAGGCGAAAACCGCAGAAGCCAGAGCTAGAGCCAGAGCATCCGGAACACGGGGCGGCGGCTCACAGGATTTGTACATCGGTGAAATGGAATCTGAATTTGGCCGCGAGCTGGATTGGTTACGTGCATCCGGTGCAAGTCGCGCCAGCGCAGCCAGACGGCAAGGCGGTATTGCAAAAACACAGGGTACGGCGCAGGCGTTAGGCGGATTAGCCAGCGCTTTTGGTATGGGTAAGAGCTGGGATATCTGGTAATGAAACTTCCGGGTATCACATACGGCCCAGTGCAATCATTAGGCCGCCTAGATGTTGGCGGCGAATTGCAGAAAGGTACGGCTATTTCTGGCGCATTGCGGCAGACGGCTGCCGTGCTGGGCGATATTTATGAAAAGCAATCGGTTACACAGGCCGAGAAAGCCCTGTTAATTTACGATACTGGCATGTCTGACTGGGCACAAAATCAAGGCCCGTATCAGGCAGACGGTAGCGGCACATGGCAGAAAGGCGATGAACTGTATGACAAAGCCAATCAAGCGAATCGGAATAGCGCCACAAAAGAATTGCAAACGCCGATGGCCAAGGCAATATTTGATCGCAAGGCTGCGCAGTATGATGCACAGAACAAGGTGAAATGGGGTGGCGCGCAACTGAAATGGATGAAAGAAGATCAGGCTGCAACAGCATTAAAAGCCTATGATGATTATAAGAATGCGCGTGAATGGGATAAAGCCCGTGCCACAATTGATCGTGAAGTCACAATTGGCAACATGAGTGCAACAGACGGACAACGAAAATTAATCCAGACAAATTATTTTGAAAATTATTATGCTCATTCTGATGCCGTAGAAGGCGTTTGGAATGCTGACACAGGCGCAGTAACTATCCAGAATGTTAAGGATGATAATCGGCTGGATGAAAAGGACAAGAATACATTAATCAAAGCAACAGAAGATAAAATGTTGCAGGCTACTACGGATGATGTATTTACGAAAATGACTGGTGTTGCCAATGAGCTGGGCTTGCCTGATGCTATTGTGGTAGGTGAATTAATCTTTGATGGTTTGCGTGATACCAAAGCGGATGATATTGGTAGTGATGAAAATTTCAAACTAGCAACATTGAACCGCGTGAATCAGGTTATCAGTACATTCAAGAGCCAGCTTAAAACAAGAACAGTAGAAGCGCTGCGTGTAGATGAAATGAATAGGGTTAAGAGTGGCCAAGACCCTGCCAGTGCTGATATTAACATGCAACAGTACAATGACTGGTACGCAACGGATATTTTAGGCTGGAATTTGCAAGGTGGTGGCAGTCAGTACATGCGCACTACTGCGCAAAGTGCAATCTATAATGATCCGCAAGTACGCAATGATACCGTTGGATTTATTGCTGGTTATGGCGTTATTCCGAAAACTGCTGATGAAGCATTGCAAGCTGCGTTACAGGCGCAGCGCGGCAAAGACGGCCTGAATGCAGTTATGACGTTACATGACATAAGCCAGGCATCGCCAGAAGCCATGTTCAAACATGGCAATCATGATATGAATGCCGTGGCATCCATGGCGGAAATGTTAGGTGGTGACGAAACATCTTATCAGATTGCTTATGACAATTATCTCAAAGTCCGTGATATGGACACTGAGATGAAAAAAACATTTTATAACCCGGAAATATTTAACAAGGCGTTTGACGATAATTTCTCTAGTGTACTCAAAAAACAATATCCGGTAGATAATCCAATGTGGGCATTCTGGCGATCTGCCGCACCACAAGTCAGACAGAATTATCAAGATCGGATTAAACAGGCATCTAAAAGTTTCCTGCCTTATACCAATGGCGATACACAATCTGCCATGCGGATGGCAATGTATTCCATGCGCGCCTCTTTCGCGCCGAGTAAAGCCAATGGCGATACGCCGGAGCTGATGGAAAATCCGCCAGAACTGTTTGTGCCGAATGCAGACTATGACGGTGGCGGCTGGATGCAGGAGCAACGCAATCAGGATATCAAAGCAAACTGGGGAGAAGATTACAATACTGATTTTGTGAAGGTGCAGCCTGCGCCCTACTTTGACAAGAATGATCCAGCTTACATCATTTATGACTATAACCCCGATCTGGGTTTTGTGCGCCAGATGGGCATCATGAAATATGATTTTAATCAAACGCCACAAGGTATGGAATATCAGCGCGTAGCAGAACAGCGCGCCAGATTAAACGCTTTTGAAATGGAACGGCAGCGCAAGGCGGTTGAGTACGAAATTAATCAAGACCCTGAGAATAAAGAATTCTATCCGCCATCTGGCGGCAAAGGCGCGTTTGAGCCTACGCCTTACGGTTATGGCGAGCGCAGAGCTGGCCCATTGGAAAAAACTGCGCAAGCTATTTCAAAAGGCCAGAAATTCAAGAAACTTGCCGAACAAAAAGTTAAAGAAAAACGCAATCAGCTTATCAGAGATATGTTCTATCCAGATGAAGATGCAAAGATGCCAGAACGTTTACCTTATCCCGGTGGCGGTTAAGTCATGCCATTAGTGCCGCCACAAGACTGGGGCCAGTATATGCCGCGTGACATGACGGCAACGTATTATTCGCCCGAACAATACCAACAGGAACAGGCACAATTGCAGTACGCGGATGCAAACTGGGATCAGGTTTGGAATTCTGCCTTTAATCAGCATAACGTGGCATCGTCATATATGGCGAAATGGGATAACAATCCCGGTGACATGACTGCTGATGAACGGCAAGACTTTGCGGATGGCACCTATAACTATGAAAATTTTATTCCGGAAGAATATAAAAATGATCCGCGATTTATGCAGGAATTTGCCCGCTACGCAACCAGTCCACGAAATGCGCAGTGGGTGATAGACAATCAAAATCGTAACGTAAAAGAACGGCAGATGCTGGAACAAAATCTATGGTCTGGTATGGCCGCGACTTTGATAGCCGGTGCCACTTCCCCGGAAACCATACCGGCTTATATTGTGCCAGCCGGACTGGCGCTAAAAGGCTCAAGCCTTGCAGGTAGGCTTACACTTTCCCGTGCGCTGACATATGAATCAGCTATCGCTGCGGGCACAGTCGGACTGGGTGAAACTGCGCTATACCAGATGCAGCCTACCCGCACGGTGGAAGAAAGTATTTATGCAGTAGGTGCCAGCGTGTTGTTATCCGATATTCTGGTAGCTGGTGCATGGAGCTTGCGCGGGATGCAAAGGGCCATTAAAGAAACTGAGGATGACATGCTACGTATTGACAGCAATCCGGCTGTATCAACAGCCGGTGCTATGGAAGCGCGCATACCCTTACCGGAAGAACTGGCAGAACGTGCCGCTGCGAATGTGGATGCCAAGATACAGAAAGGACTGATTGAACCGGAAGCCCGTGCCGAAGCTATTAAGCTGGAAGAAAAGGCCATGGAAGAAACCCTGTCACAAGTCAGGCATCCCCGGATCATGAAAGTGCTGGGCTTTGCTTCACCCAGCGTTCGCCTGGCTACGGCCAGAATGCATTCAGCGCGGGAACTGGCAGCCCAGTTAGTGGATGATCCGCTGACGCGCATCCGCCATACCTATGGCCAGTCGCTTGGCCCATCTGTCGAAATCGAAATAGACCGGCTGGTTAATTCACTGGGCCAGACTGTCTATGACACGATGACGAAAAATTACAAGGTGTATAAGGACTGGGCAAAACAGAATAATCTGAAAAAGCTGACCTTTGACGAATTTGCCGATCAGGTCGGGATTGCTATGCGTGTCGGTGATAAGGCCGATATTGAAATGATTGCCAGAACGGCCAGCGAATTGCGGCAGAAAGTGAACAAGCCGATTGAAGATCGTTTATTGAAATCCGGTTTACTGGATTCAAAAATAGAAGGTGTTGAAGATTTGCGGATGCAGGATTTACTGGATATCAATGACGAATTGTATCCATATCGTCCGGAAGGTTTTGAGCCGCCGATACGGGAAGAAACAGTCGGCAATTTATTCAAGGAAGATGGCACGCCGAAAACGAATCTGATTAAGGAACTGGATCAGGATTATATTGATAAGCTGGTGGAAACTGGCAAGCTGCGAGAAGTGGCTGACACGGTTGCCGGTGATGAATCCTATTTTCATCGTACATGGGATCGGGCTGCCATTGATGAAAGGCCAGATGTGTTTGAAGCCAGAATACGCGGAGTTTTGCAGGAAGAAGCAGATCGCCGTTTGTATAAGTCCGAGAGGCGCGCAGAAGATAAGTTAACAGAAGTTGTGGACGAAATTCAGACCCGTGCAGCGCGTGATGAAATGGCTCCGGATGATGTGGCCGCAATGATGGAGCGAGGCCGCAAGAATGCCAGACCTTATCATGAACGATTAGCGCAAGCAGAATCCAAAAAAGAACAGATTGATATTCTGCAAAGCGGCTTAATTGAGACACGCAAACGTTACCGCACAGCACTGGCGCGTGACCGCATTGATTTTGATGAAGTGGGCAAACTGTTTGATCGCATGGAAAAAATACAGACTTCCTTGCGGTCATCGCGGCAGTTACATCGTGTTTCAATTGAACAACGTATGGCTGAATTGGAAGATGATTTGGCCAATGTGCGCGCCGAGAATAAACTCTATAGGGAGGACGTGCTGCCTGATGAATTGACGCAGGCAGCAAGGGAGATTAAGAATGCCATTACAGGACAGGAGTATCGTCCCGGTTATCGGCTAGAGTCATTCACGGCTGGACCACTGAAAGACAGAACTTTTTATATTCCGTCAAACAAGGTGCAGGAATTTCTGGTTAATAATTCTGAGATAGTTTGGGGTGATTACTTGCAGCAGGTATTGCCGAATCTGGTTATGAAAGAAAAGTTTGGTTCAATTGATATAGTGGATGATGTTGCAAGAGTCATGGATAACTATGATGATGCGATTAATGCTGCGAAAACCGTGCGACAAAAGCAATCACTAAACCGTGAAAAGAAAGCCGTATCGCGCGACTTAGAAGCAATGGTTAAGTCATTGCATAATCGTTATAAAGTGCCTGATGATCCGACCAGCTTTTTCAGCAAGGCCGCGCAGCGCTTGCGTGAATTCAATTTCATGACCCTGCTTGGCATGATGACGATATCGGCTATCCCGGATGTAGGTCACATTATCATGCGCCATGGCTTGCGCAGTTTCAGCAAAGGTTTGATTCAGGTAGCCAAGCAAAGTCGAGGATTGAAATTAAACATGCGCCAGATGAAATCATTTGGACTGGCGGCAGACTTAACTAACAATGGTCGTGCGCAACGGATGGGCATGATTGACAATAACTATGGCCTTATGACCAATGGCGATAGAACAATGCAGCGTGCTACCAGCACCTTTACCAAGTTGACCGGCATGGCTCATTGGAATGCGGGCTGGAAACAATTTACAGGATTTATCTATTCTAATGACATGCTGACTGATGCCGTTAATTTGGCATCTGGCCGTTTGGGTGCAAAGAAAATCACGGCTTATTCCCGTGGTGGTATTTCTGCTAATGACATGAAAGCCATCGCAAAGGAATTGAAAGCACAGAAAGAGCCGAAGATAGAAGGTATCTGGGTTGCAAATCCGGATGAATGGGCAGACCAAGCCTTGGCAACACGTTACAAGAATGCCATACATAAGGAAGTCGATACGACAATTGTCACTCCGGGCAAAGGTGATTTGCCGCTGGCCAGCCGGAACGAAGTCGGTAGACTGATTTTTCAATTCAAGTCGTTTGCCATGTCAGCAAATAACCGTGTGTTGTTGGCTACGCTTGATGATATGTCTGCCCAGAAAGTTATTGGAATTTTATCAATGGTGGCGTTGGGTGGTGTTGCGCAGTTATCACGTGACTTTCTGCGCGGCAAGGATACGAAGCTGGACACTGACGATGACATAAAACGATTTCTGGATAATGCGCTTGATAGGTCAGGCTTGTTGGCTTATTGGGGTGATGTAAATGGTATGATTGAAAAGGCAACACGCGGTAAGGCGCATATTGTACCAAAGCTGGCGGATGAACCGCTGGATAGATATGCCTCACGTAATCTGTTAGGTTCAATCCTTGGGCCATCTGCCGGACGGATATCAGATATCGGCCAGATAACGGGCGCAATTTCTGCTGGCGACTGGCGGGAAACGGATGCCCGTGCAATGCGTAGACTGTTATTGTTAAATAATTTATTCTGGACGAACCGTGTTTTTAACAAGTTAGAGGAAGCCATGGGCGGCAAAGCATATAGCCCAACAGGTGCTGAACTTTAGCTATAATTGAAATATAGGCAAAAGGAACTTGCCATGACATTACCAGTACAGACAACGCGAATAAACCTTTTAGCGGATGGGATACAAGATACATTTCCATTTGATTTTCTTGTATTGCAAGAAAGCGATCTTGAGGTTTATGAGAACGGCACACTTACAAACAGAGCCTATACTGTAACGGGACTAGGTGACGTGGCTGGTGGCACGGTGTTATTTAGTCCGTTCGTTCCTGCTAATGGCGTGACAGTCACACTTTTCTTGAATGTGCCATTAGATCAAGAAACTGATTACCAGCCGTATGATCCTTTTCCGGCTGAAACACATGAGGCTGCGCTCGATAAACTCACCCAGATAGCACAGCAACAACAAGATGAATTAAGCCGTTGTTTACAGTTTGATGTTAATTCAGAAGTAACAGGTATTTTACTCCCAACGCCTTTGCGGAATGCCATTTTGGCTTGGGAAGATACGGTCGATCCAAGCAAAGTAGTTAATGGCCCAACTGTTTCAGAAGTTGAGCAATGGAAAGACGATGCGGAAGCCGCCGCCGCAGCATCCGCAGCAAGCGCTTCACAATCCGCAGCAAGCGCTTCACAAGCGGCAACATCTGCAACAAATGCTCAAAATAGCGAGGATGCAGCAGAATTAGCCTTAAACCAGTTTACTAATCAATATCTAGGCCCGAAGCCTACTGATCCTACACTTGATAACATTGGTAGCCCACTTAATCCGGGTGATTTGTATTGGAATACATCAGTAAGTGAAATGCGCGTTTATACAGGCAGTGCCTGGATATCTGTGTATGATCCGGCTGCATACCTGCCTTTGGTTGGCGGTACATTATCTGGCGATTTAATAATTGAATATGATGGCCAGATGCCGAATTTATACCCCAAAATGAGAATTAAAGATACAACTCCAAGTCCGGGTAGCGACATAGTAATGTATGCCGCTGATGGTTTTAATGGACTTTCTGCACAAATGGAAAATGCTGCAAGAGGACAGGCTTATATTGAATTTGATCTTAATACTGATCCCAATGATCCACTGGCCTACATCGGATTGAGAAACGTAGCAGGCGCACAACTTACTAATACAAGATTTAAGAGCGATGGCAACGTTGAGGTTACAGCCGGTACAGTACCTGTTGGGGCTGATGATTTAGCGCCTAAAAGTTATGTTGATGGCGCTATAGGTAGTGGCCAAGTAACATATGAAGTTCCAAACGGTGCAGATTTAGACTTGCTAACATCCGGTATGTTAGGCGCAACCACTACTATTGGCCCTACTGGTAGTACTGCTGCGGTTATATTTACAC
>Ga0316198_10000074_pt1 | contig 40534 bp, 40 predicted proteins | sample OudBieAanoxic_MG_FD_204935 | JGI IMG/M metagenome (GOLD analysis project Ga0316198, IMG submission 204935) | Coastal sediment microbial communities from Oude Bieten Haven, Netherlands - site A anoxic | ecosystem: Environmental > Aquatic > Marine > Coastal > Sediment | place: Netherlands... | reverse complement strand
ACAGGCTAAGACACCTATCAAGATTCTGGGTTTCATATGTCACTTTATAATAGACATTTCCCTTTAAATAATCTGTTAATGCCCTGATGCCATGTATAAAAGGCATTAATTTTACGCCAAATGGCAAATGCTGAATTTCTGCTTTAGTCAGGAAATCTGAGTTCTTGCTCAGGCCATCAATAAAAGCCTCAAAGAGCTCTTTGTTAAATGTTATTTTACTAAGATCTTTTTCGTCTTCGCTCTCGGTATTGACTATAGTACGCACGGCATCCCCAAAATCATAATGAAAATATCCTAACATTACAGTATCAAGATCTATAAGGCATAGCGCTCGATTATCCTCTTTATCAAAAAGAATATTATTTAGTTTAGTATCATTATGACAAATTCTAAGGGGTAAGTTCCCGGGGTCATAGAAACGTAGTTCCTCAAGGGTCATTTTTGCAAAAAGAATAGCCTCTTCAGCTTCTTTTAATTTGTCTGGTGTGGCACTTCCTAAAGCTTCTTCAAACTGTTTGGCTCGAAATGTAAGATCGTGAAATCCGGATATGGTGTCCTTGAAGATATCGAGAGGAGCCTCTTGTAGCAGGGAGTGGAATTTGCCAATAATTTTGCCTGCTTCTAAGGCGATGACCCCATCCTGCGTAGTATTAAAGGCAACACTATCAGGAACCATTGTAAACATGCGCCAGCAGTCACTTTTGTTAATTTTCAAATAAGGCTTGTCATCAATGGTCCTAATCAGGGATATTTGGTGGTAGTTTTTATCATTTAAATATGGAAGTGCACAATGGATATTCTGCATTAATACGTCAATATTGCTAAAGACCTGTGCATTAAGTCTTTGCAAAATATAACAAGGAAAACCATCGAACAGGAGAGCATATGTGTCGTTGATATACCCTTGACTTATTTGCTGTATTATATAGTCCTTCCTCTCAATGGAAAAATATTGCAAAACAGCGTTGGGGTCATTGCTATCCACTGATATACGGTCTACGGAGATTCAACAGGCCATAGTGGCGTTCTGTATTTTCCACTATCTGTCATGTCTTTCAATTCCTTCATAGCTTTTTCTTTATCATCGGCATAAGTTATTCCAAACCATTTGCTATCTGAAGGAATTACCGAAACGCTTACTTCACTTTGTTCTAACATTTTCTGAATAACAAAAGGTATATATACTTCGCCTTCGGCAATGTTTTCCTCATTCTCCAGAAATATGCGCAGATCATGTTCAATATGATCGAAAATAGAGGGGTTACAAACCCAAAAGTTCATACTAACCAATTCATCACCACTAAAATGCAGTCCTGAATCTGTATCAGTGAGTCCTCCGTTCTCTTTTTGAATTTTTGTGCGTTCCACCACCGAATGCAGTTTATTTCCATCTCTTTTGCAAACTCCTCTGGAAACGGATCCATATTCTGAAAGGGTATCTTCAAGCGTATATGCTACCAAGCCATATGCATCTTTATTCTCTCTGGTTTTGATGAAATGGGATGCATTTTTATATGCCCCCTTTCCATAGTAGTCGTCTGCATTTATAATTGCAAAGGGATTTTTAATGACATGTCTGGCAGTCCAAACAGCATGCGCAGTACCCCAGGGTTTACTTCTTTCTCCAATAAATCCAGTTCCTTCAGGAAGATCTGTAAGCTCCTGAGAAAGAACATCGACCTTAATATGCTCAGGTAATTTTGGAGATAAGTAATTCTTTAAAAAATCAACATTATCCTTTTGAGTAATTACAACTATATGATTAAAACCATTTTCTAAAGCGTCGTATATACTGAATTCCATGAGAAATTCATCTTTGGGCCCCAAACCGTCAAATTGCTTAAGTTTTCCGTATCGGCTGCCTCTTCCGGCTGCCATTAATAAAAGAGTCATAGTTCTGCTATTATGGCCGCAAAAATAAGTTTTTATACGGGAAATAGTAAATTCAATTAAGATTTAAGCAAAAACTAAACCTGATTTATGTCATATTATATTGAACATAATTCGAATAAATTTGTTAAAACACTTTTTTAAATGTGCAACTTAGTACGCAAATATAATATCCCCGGTCCGCGTTATACCAGTTATCCCACAGTACCCTATTGGAATATGGATACATTTTCCGGTAAGGCCTGGAAAGCTACTATAAAGAAAAGTTTTAAGGAAAGCAATGCCACCGAAGGTATTAGTCTTTATATTCATTTGCCATTTTGTGAACAAATGTGTACGTTTTGCGGTTGTCATAAGCGCATCACAAAAAGGCATGAAGTAGAAAAACCATATATAAATACCTTATTAAGGGAATGGAGTTTGTATTGCGAACTTTTTGATGCCAAACCCAAAATTAAGGAATTACATTTGGGAGGAGGTACCCCGACATTCTTTTCTCCTGAACACCTTAAAACATTAATTAACGGAATATTTAGGTTTGCGGAAAGAGCTGATAACTATGAATTTAGTTTTGAAGGGCACCCCAATAACACAACCAAGACTCATTTACAGGTACTATATGATCTAGGGTTTAGAAGAGTGAGTTATGGCGTGCAGGATTATAACCATACAGTACAAAAAGCAATTCACCGTATTCAAGCTTTTGAAAAGGTAAGAGATGTTACAGAATGGTCTCGAGAAATTGGGTTTACATCTGTAGGCCACGATCTAATTTTTGGACTCCCACATCAAACTTTGGAACATGTTAAGGATACCATTTTAAAAACCAAATTGTTAATGCCTGATCGTTTGGCATTTTATAGTTATGCCCATGTGCCCTGGCTTAAAGGGAACGGTCAAAGAGGATACAATGATATAGATCTGCCCACCGCAGAAGAAAAACGTATTCAGTATGAGAGTGGAAAAGCTTTATTGGCTGAGGTGGGTTACCACGAAATAGGAATGGATCATTTTGCTCTGGAAAGCGATTCCCTGCACATTGCAATGGTCTCTGGAAAGCTTCATAGAAATTTTATGGGTTATACTGCTTCCAAAACGCAATTGATGATTGGCCTTGGGGTTTCTAGTATTGGCGATAGCTGGTATAGCTTTGCACAAAATGTTAAAAGCCTGGAGGAATATGAACATTTGGTAGGAAATAATATTATCCCTATTTATAGAGGTCATATTTTAACCGATGAAGATCAATTTATAAGAAGACAAATATTAAATTTAATGTGTAGCTTTGAGTCAAGTTGGGATCAGGAAAGTGAAAATATCGAACTTTTAGAGCAGATCTTGACCAGGCTAATGGAAATGGAAAAAGACGAATTAGTTGAAATTGACGTTAATAGAATTAGAGTTACTGAAAAGGGGAGACCCTTTATAAGAAACATATGTATGGCATTTGATTTGTTATTACATAGGAAAGCACCTGAAACCAGGCTGTTTTCCATGACCATTTAATAGTGTTTTATTCAACTTAAAATCTAAGATCATGAAAACCATCATAGTACCAATTGACTTCTCCGAGCAATCTGAATTCGCCTTAAAAGCTGCCGCTTCCCTGTCTAAAAAACACGGGGCAGAGATAATTGCACTTCATATGCTTGAACTAAACGAGGCAATGATTTCATCTTCAGAAGGATTTCATCCTGAACAAACCGTTTTTCTCATAAAAATGGCTGAAAAACGAATTTCTGAGTTTTTAAACAAGCCTTACTTGCAGGATGTAAAAAAGGTGACTCCTATTATAAAACATTTTAAAGTATTTAGTGAAGTAAATGATGTTGCCGAAAAACATGGTGCCGATATGATTATTATGGGCTCTCATGGCAGCGATGGGCTTAAAGAAATATTTGTGGGTTCCAATGCCGAAAAAGTAGTGAGAAATTCTGAAATCCCTGTTCTGGTGATTAAAGATGAAATGGAAGATTTCAAGGCTGAAAATTTTGTATTTGCCTGCGCATTTAAAGATGAAAGTCTAATTGCATTTAAAAAAGCCAAGGAATTTGCGGATAAATTATCGGCAAAACTTCATTTAGTCTATATAAATACTCCGGGAGATAATTTTTTAAGTACTCAGGATGCTTATGAAAAAGTTAACAAGTATTTACAAAAAGCTGGTGCAGGCAAGGAAGTAAATATTTATAATGATTATAGCGTAGAAAAGGGTGTTTTAAATTTTAGTGAAAGTATCCATGCCGATGTTATAGGAATCCCCACTCATGGTAGAAAAGGGCTATCGCATTTCTTTATGGGAAGTATTGGAGAGGATATTACTAATCATTCCAAAATTCCTGTAATTACATTCAAATTATAGTTTTAGGTTAAATAGTTAATTGATATGATAAAGGAGAATCCAAAACGATTCTCCTTTGTTTATTTGTAACGACATCTGAATTGATATAAAATAAGGGCCCGGAACAGATTTTGGAACTGAGTACTGTATTATTAATTTTTAAGCATCGGAAACAGCTTTCTTAACTCCTCATCTGTAGGTTGTTTTCCGTACTCACAAATTTCAAAACTCTCTACGTGCTTAATTTCAGAAGCGTTATCGCCATACCATTTGTTCAGAGATGTCATCGTTGCATTATTAGGTTTGGAGGATCGCCAGTTAGCCAGCATTTCTAAACGTTCTTTTTCACCTTTGGGAACCTTATCCAAATTTCCGGAAGTCCATGGAAGCCATTCAAAGAATTGAGATTCATGGGCGGCCAGGGCATAAATTTTCTGATCGAAAACAGTATCAATATTTACAACTACATCAGGATTAAAAGGATTAGGGCGTTGAAAGCCATCTTCAGAATATAAAAAAACAGGATTCTTTTTTAGCGGGGGCGTATCTGCTGCAACATTAGGAACGATAACCATATAGGCTGCATCCTGAACCAAAATTCCCGTATAACGGTGATCAGGGTGGTAATCATTTGGTCTGGGAGCTATTACCACATCTGCATTCCACTTTCTGATCTCGCGGATGACCTTTAATCTGTTTTCCAGTGTAGGCATTAGTTCTCCATCATGATTGTCCAAAACGGTATATTCTACCCCGAATCGCTTCCCTGCTTCTTTTGCTTCGGCAATCCTGATTTTGGCCAGAGCGCCTCCTCCTTTAGCATAATGACCGGCATCACCATTGGTAAGGGAAACAAATTTTACCCTATGACCCAGCCTGGCTAATAATAAAGCTGTACCTCCTGTATCTATATCGCAATCATCGGGGTGCGCGCCAAAAACAATTACATTTATAGGATCAGTTTGTGCATTATTAAAATGTGCAGTGAAAACGATAAAAAAGCAGAGTATCAGGGTTTTCATAATTTTATAATTAAGTTAATTTCATACCGATAGGATCCCAGTTAACAGGTTTATTTTTATAATAACTTTCATTTGCCAGTAAGGCCGCTCCTGCAGCCCGAAGGCCAAAATTAGGGTCTTGAATTATGGTGTTCTTGCCACGGATTGCCTGGAAGAAATTGTAAAAATGGTCATAGTGACCTCCTTTGTAATCGTCTGGCGCTTCCCAAAGTGTTTCCCCTATATTCATTGCAGATGCTCGGCTTTCAAGATTTTTAGAAGCATATTCTTGCTTGATTTTTGCTTGAGTTTCTTCCGTAAAGGCAACCATGGAGTATTTACCAGGCGTCATTCCTAATTTGGAGCGGACTAGTTTTACAGAATTCGATCCTACCTCCATTACTCCTTCAGTTCCTACCAGCTTGAAACCTCCGCCGCCACCAGATCCTGCAATAAAATTTACCCTGAATGAGGCATTAAAGGCAGCGTGAGTCTCAGATTCCGGATAATCATAAAAAGTCAATGTTACGTCCGGAACATCGCGACCGTCTTTCCAATAGCGTAAACCTCCAGTGGAAAGAGCCCTGGAGGGGCCTTTTGAACTGATAATATAATTTAATGTTGAAAATGCATGAACAAACAGATCTCCGGCTACTCCGGTTCCATAATCCCGGTAGTTTCGCCATCTAAAAAAACGTGTAGCATCAAATGGAACTTGTGGAGCAGTGCCCAGGAAGGTGTCAAAATCTACTGTTGTTGGGTCGGCATCCGGGGGGATTGGATATTGCCAGGCCCCTTCAGCAGAATAGCGGTCGTTATACATGTCAAGAAGCACCAGATCACCAATTGCACCAGCCTCATAAAGAAGTCTTGCTTTTTCGTTTCCTAAAGATGACATCCCCTGGCTTCCTACCTGGCACAACGAACCCGTATCTTTTTGAACTTTTATAATTTCATGACCATCTATGAAATTTTGTACCATAGGTTTTTCACAGTAGACCGCTTTTCCTGCTTTCATAGCCTCAATTGTGATTTTTTTATGCCAGTGATCCGGGACTGCCACAATTATGGCATCAACGTCACTGCGGCTAAGTATCTCCCGATAATCTCTGGTAACAACTATATCGTCTCCCCAAAGCTCTTTAGCCCTGTCTAACCTGCCCAGGTACAGATCACAGGCTGCTACAAGTTTAACACCTTGTACTTTTAATGCAGAGGTGGTGTCGTATATTCCCTGGATACCGGATCCTATTAGCGCCAGATTTATCTGATCATTTATAGCAAAGGTATTTTCTTCATAGGTTCTGTTGAGTAATAGTTTTTGGTTATATGAGGAGGCTAAAATTTGTGGTGCTGTAGAAATTGCAGCTGCACCTAAACCGGCCCGTTTTAAGAATGACCTTCTTGATTGATTCTTTTTCATGTTGGAGTACTAAGGTTAATACTTTCTTTTTAAAGAAGCTTAAATTACACTTTTTTAAGAAGTACTCCAAGAAGTTAATCAGACAGGTAAAAAGGCTTTGTTTAATTCTAAATCAGTGGCCAGGTCATTTATTGTTTTAGTTTCCAGAAGTGTAATCATTTTTGATCTTGAAGGGCTTATTAATCTGTGGATCGGACATGGTTTTTGCTCATTGCAGTCTTCTAAACCCAGTATACAGGATTCCAATTTTTTCTTGCCATCAATCACTTCTATAATTTGCATTATAGTTTCATTTCTATTGGATGCATTAAGATAAAATCCACCTTTAGGGCCTTTTGTGGAGGAGATGATTTTACGTTTGGAAAGTTCTTGTAATAGTTTGGCTATATAGGCTTTTGGTACGTTTATTCTTTCACTAATATCTTTTACCATTATTTTATTAATCTCATCGGTATGTAGCGCGAGATACAATACGGCTTTTAGGGCATATTTCGAAGAATTTGAAAGCATAATTCGTATTTAAAATTCAATTACAAGGATAATAAGATATTTTTATCTTAAATATGATTAATATCATGTTTTTATTGCCTTACCACTCCTATTTTTGGGCAATAATTAACAAAAATAAAAGAATGAAACAACTAATTAAGAATATCGTATTCCTGCTTGCACTTTTATTGATAGGTTGCGGTGAAAAAGAAGAAAAGAAAAAAGAAGGATTTAGTGTCACCAGACAAAAGACTGAAACGGAGAAGCCTGCCAGCACTCCTGATACTGAAGTGACAAAAGCATCAGAGCGTATAGATCTAACTAACAAAGGTTTAGGGCCTGTGACTTCAGTCACCTTAAATCCGGAAATTGATCAGGCAATGGCAAGCACAGGAAAAGAAGTATATGACAAAATGTGCCTTGCATGCCATAGAATAGGCAAAAAATTCATTGGTCCTGCCCCTAACGGTATCCTTGAGAGACGTACACCGGAATGGGTTATGAACATGATTCTTAATCCGGAACAGATGGTAAAAGAAGATCCCTTAGCCAAAGATTTGTTGGTAGAGTTCAACGGTTCACCAATGGCGAATCAAGGTCTTACTGAAGAACAAGCAAGGGCTGTCCTGGAGTATTTTAGAACTTTATAATAAACAATCATATGAAAACAATAACTAAATTAAGATTGCTTGTGGGTTCATTTTTTATGCTGATTTTATTTGTCGGTTGTAAAAATGAAGCTAAAACAGAAGGAACAACTTCAACACCACCACCACCAACTGAAGTAAATAAAGAACGAGGCCAGGCCTTTATTGAAGATGACGGATCAACGCCCAATGTACTACAGATTGCTATTGGTTCTCCGGATCATACAACGCTGGTTGCAGCTGTACAAGCTGCCGACCTTGAAAATGTTCTGGTAAATGCCGGGCCATTAATGGTATTTGCCCCTACAAATGAGGCCTTTGACGCACTACCTGAAGGAACCGTTGACAATTTATTAAAACCTGAAAACAAGGAGGCTTTGGCAAATATCTTAAAGTATCATGTTACGCCTGGAAATTATTCTAAAGATTTTCTAAAGAAGTTTAAAAAATTAGGGCAGGCCAATGATCAAAGTGTAATGATTGTTGTTGAAGGGGATGATGTTTTTGTTGGAGGCGCTAAAATAATAGGGAGTGTCAAAGGAGGTAATGGTATTGTCCATGTGGTAGACAAGGTAATGTTGCCGCCGGAAGAATAGAAAACATTAATCAATTAAAACTAAAAATAAAACAATGAAAAATTTAAACTATTTAATTTGTATCCTCTTTGGGTTAGGAATTACCTTTAGCAGTTGCAACAATCAATCTCAGAAATCCAATGGGGCTTTATCCTCAAGCGCTGCTGAAAAAGTATACGTAGCTCCTGGTGAACAAGACGAATTCTACGCTTTCCTTTCTGGAGGCTATAGCGGTAACCTTACTGTATATGGACTTCCCTCAGGACGATTGTTCAAGGAAATCCCGGTATTCTCACAATTCCCGACCTCAGGATATGGTTATTCGGAAGAAACCAAACCAATGTTGAATACTTCCTTTGGATTTATTCCTTGGGATGATTTACACCACCCTGATATTTCACAAACCAATGGTGAATTGGATGGTCGATGGATTTTTGTAAACGGTAACAATACTCCCCGTATAGCCAGGGTAAGTTTGAGCACTTTTGAGACTGAAGAGATTATCGAGGTTCCGAACAGTGCAGGTAACCACAGTTCGTCATTCATTACGGAAAACACTGAGTATGTGGTAGCTGGAACACGATTTTCGGTACCTGTACCACAGCGCGATATGCCTATTAATGAATACAAAGGAAATTTTAAAGGCGCTTTGTCTTTTATTAGTGTAGCGCCTGATACAGGGCGATTAAATCTAGAATTCCAGGTGTTGATGCCAGGGTTCAATTATGATCTTTCGCATCCAGGTCGTGGAAAATCTCATGGGTGGTTCTTCTTTACAACTTATAATACCGAAGAGGCCAGTTCTTTATTGGAAGTCAATGCTTCACAAAATGACAAGGATTTTATCGCCGCTGTAAACTGGAAAAAAATAGAGGAGTATGTTAAAAATGGAGGAGGAACTAAGATGCCCGCAGACTATGCCCACAATGTATATGACGAGGAAACTCATACCGGAACTTCTACCATGAAAAAAGAGGTAATTACTGTAGATCCCACCCAAGTACCGGGATCTTTGTACTTTTTGCCAACTCCTAAATCGCCACACGGTTGTGATGTAGATCCAACAGGAGAATATATTATCGGTAATGGAAAACTATCTGCAGACCTTACTGTGCACTCGTTTGATAAAATGTTGGCCGCAATCGAAGGCAAAAAATTCGATGGCGATGCTTATGGCATTCCTATATTGAAATTTGAAGATGTTTTGGCTGGTGTCGTAAAAAGTGGAGGCCTGGGCCCACTGCATACCGAATTTGATGAAAAGGGTAATGCGTACACTACCTTCTTTATTTCTTCGGAAGTAGTAAAATGGAAAGTGGGGACTTGGGAAGTTCTGGATAGAAAACCGACATATTATTCCGTGGGGCATTTAATGATTCCTGGTGGGAACTCAAGGAAACCTTTCGGCAAGTATGTGGTAGCCATGAACAAGATAACCAAAGACAGGTATCTGCCTACAGGTCCAGAAATGGAGCACTCTGCACAACTTTATGATATTTCGGGAGAAAAAATGGAATTATTATTGGATTTCCCAACCCACGGGGAGCCACATTATGCCGCTGGCTGTCCTGCAGAGTTGTTAGCATCAAAATCGAAAAAAATCTATCGTTTGGATGACAACAAGCATGAATATGCTACGATAGGTGTTGGTGATGCGCGTGTAGAACGCAAGGGAAATGAAGTACATATCTACATGGCTACCATCCGAAGTCATTTTACTCCCGATAATATTGAGGGTATTAAAGTAGGAGATAAGGTATATTTTCATATCACTAACCACGAGCAAGATTTTGATGTGCCACATGGTTTCTCCATTATTGGTCAGGGTACTTCCGAAATTTTAGTAATGCCAGGGCAAACTAAAACCTCGGTATGGGAACCTAAAAAGGTTGGGGTATGGCCATTCTATTGTACCGATTTTTGTTCTGCCTTACACCAGGAAATGCAAGGTTATGTTAGAGTATCTCCTGCAAATTCAAATATTGAACTTTCCTGGTCTTTAGGCGAATGAAAGTACTCAGGTAGATTATTTTAATTCACATATAAAAGCGGGCTGCGTCCAAGACCTGCCCGCTTTATTTACAAATTAAATTATCCCGCCAAAGCCATCTTCGATTTATAAACGATCAAAAAGCAGAAATGATGAAAAAAGCAAGTATCCTTATGATCATTGGTCCTTTGTTTCTTTTGGGATTGTACGTATTCCCGCTCTGGAACATAATGCTGGGAGCACCTCAATATCCGGAACCTTTGGGAATGAATATTTATATTGATGGTATTAGGGGAGTTGATGAATTTGATATTCAGAACATTGACGGTCTTAATCACTACATTGGCATGCGTAAACTACCAAAACCTGAAGAAATGTGGGAGTTTAGCACCTTTCCATTGGTAATTGGAGGGATGGTGATCCTTGGGGTTTTGATAGGTCTGCTGGGATTTTTTGAAAAAATTAGCTATAATTGGTTTATGGGATGGTTCATACTCATGAGTATTCTAGGAGTACTGGGTATGTATGATTTTAATGCCTGGATGGTAGATTACGGTACCAACCTAGATCCAAATGCTATAATGAAACTCACCAATGCAGACGGAACACCTGTTAGTTACAAACCTCCACTATTTGGCCATGTAAAAATGCTAAATTTTGACGTGACCTCCTTGCCATCAACTGGTGCGTGGTTGATGTTTGTCGGTATGATGCTTACTGCAGCAGCATTTTTTGTGGGTAAAAAAGCGTGGAAACCAGAAAACAGTGCCAGCTCGGTGCGACCGATTAAAGTTAAAAAAAATGATAAGTAGATTCTTATTTTTAGGTTTATCACTATTCATATTTGCGTCTTGTGAGGTAAGTCCTAAACCAATTAATTATGGTTCTGACGGATGTCATTTTTGTTCGATGACCATTGTGGATAAACAACATGCAGCTCAAATAGTAACAAAAAAAGGGAAAGCCTTTAAATTTGATGCGGTGGAATGTATGCTTAATCATATGAAAGACATAGATACCGCTACCGTTGCACTTTATTTCTGCAATTATAATTCGCAACCAGGAGAACTGATAGCTGCGCAGGAGGCAACTTATCTGATAAGTGAAAATATACCCAGTCCCATGGGGGAATTCTTAACCGCATTTGACAATATGGAAGCTGCCAGCTTGGCAAAAGAAGAAAATGGAGGAGAGCTCTATTCCTGGAATGAACTTTTGAAACACATGAATAATTAAAATGACGTACACGGTTAATAATGGAATTAATTCACAGGAGTATAATAAGCTACAGATTCATAAGCTGGTAAATACTGAAAACTTAAAAATATTAAGTATTAGCCTTGAAAAAAATGCTATCTTTCCTGAACATGTGTCACCAAAAGATGTACAATTAATTGTATTGGAGGGCGCTATTATTTTTTATATCAATCAGAAAGAGTACCATCTTTCCAAACATCAACATTTTTTCTTTCCTAAAGATGAAAAACATTGGGTAAAAGCACTCGAGAATTCGAAATTCCTTATAATAAGGTAATGCTGATTATGGGTAGATTTTTTCTATTTGGAATATTGTTTCTAAGCATCTTTAGTTTAAAAGCAAAGACCTTGGTAGTATGCTCAGACTGTGAGTATAGTTCTATTAGAGATGCTGTTTCAAAGTCTTCAAAATTTGATACTGTTCTTATTAGAAAAGGCACCTACAAAGAGTTCAATATCCTTGTAGACAAACCATTAACCTTATTGGGTGAAAATTACCCGGTAATAGATGGCGAAGACCGTGGCGAAATCATACGCATTGTTTCCGATAATGTCACTATTGATGGACTTTATATTATCAACGTGGGAACCAGTTACACAACAGATTACGCGGCCATTCGGGTAGTCAAAAGTGAAAACTTTCTGATTCAGAATGTTATATTGGAAAAGCTCTTTTTCGGGATATATCTTGAAAAATCGAATAACGGTAAAGTGTATAACAACAAGATTAACGGCGATGCAGTGGATGAGTATAATTCTGGAAATGGTATTCAATTATGGTATTGCCACAATGTTCAGGTAGACCAAAATATTGTGCGAGGTGTTCGCGATGGTATATACCTGGAGTTTTCAGATAATATTATGATCAATAACAACGTGAGTAAAAATAATCTGAGGTATGGCCTTCATTTTATGTTTTCGAACGATGATGTGTACACAAATAATACCTTCGAGAACAATGGCGCTGGTGTGGCCGTAATGTTTTCAAAGAAAATTACAATGCGCAACAATACTTTTTCAAAAAACTGGGGCACAGCTTCTTTTGGTTTGTTATTAAAAGAGATCAATGATGCAGAAATTACAGGCAATATTTTTACCAATAATACCATTGGTATCAATGTAGAAGGATCCAATAGAATAAATTATTACAACAATGAATTTATTAGTAATGGATGGGCTTTGAAAGTAAAAGGGGCATGTTATACAAATTCATTTGTAAATAACAATTTTTTACATAATTCCTTTGATATTTCTTATAACAGCAAAATTAACGACAATGTGTTTAAAGAAAATTATTGGAGCGATTATTCAGGCTATGATTTAAATAAAGATGGTATAGGTGATGTACCTTACAGACCCGTTAAACTATTTTCATATATTGTGAACAGAACCCCCGAAACTATTATCCTACTACGCAGTTTATTTATGGATATCATAGATTTTTCAGAAAAAGTATCACCCATTTTTACACCAGATAAGCTAATGGATAATAGCCCCCTTATGAAAAGAATAAAATGATAAGAATTGACGATCTCCATAAAAAATTTGGCAGGAATCACGTCTTACGCGGAACGGATCTTTCCATAATGAATCCAGGGATCTATGCAGTTTTGGGCCCCAATGGTTCAGGCAAAACCACACTTATAAAATGCATTTTAGGGATGGTAATTCCCACCTCAGGTACCATTGAAGTGGAAAGTAAAGCAATTAAAAAGAATTGGAAATACAGAAGGGAGATTAATTACCTGCCTCAAATTGCAAATTTCCCTGGTAATTTAAAGGTTTATGAGTTAATAGCTATGATCAAGGATCTAAGGCAAAAACCAGGTCAGGAAGATAATCTGATTTCAGTATTTGGGTTAGAACCTTATCTGAACAGTAAATTAGCTTCACTGTCAGGAGGCACCAGACAAAAAGTAAATATTCTTCTCGCTTTAATGTTTAACAGTCCTCTGATTGTTTTAGATGAACCTACCACTGGTTTGGATCCGGCAGCTTTAATTAGTTTAAAGAAACTTATACAAAAGGAAAAGGAGCAGGGTAAAACCATTTTGATAACAACGCATATCATGCAGTTTGTAGAAGAAATGGCCGATACCATTATATATTTGCTTGAAGGTAAAATATATTTTAAGGGCACGGTTGAAGAACTAAAAACAAAGACGGGAAAAACTAATTTTGATCATGCCATTGCGGCAATAGCAACCAACTTGGAAGATGTTTAAAATACTGAAATACAGCTTTTACGACCTAATGCGAAGTAGATGGAGCTATGTGTATTTTCTGTTTTATCTTGCCCTTGGGTTTGTCCTGTTATTTCTTAACAACGATGTTTCCAAAGCAGTTATTACGCTTATGAATGTGATCATTGTCCTGGTTCCACTAATAGGCACAATTTTTGGAGTAATGTACTTTTATAATTCCAAAGAATTCACTGAACTTTTACTGGCGCTGCCTATTAAACGTTCTTCCATTTTTGTAGGGCAGTATTTAGGTGTAGCAGGTTCTTTGACCTTAAGTTTGGTAATGGGACTCGGGATTCCTTTTATTCTGTATGGACTTTTTAAAAGTAATGCCATTTGGGATTTTACTTTATTATTGGTCGTGGGCGCATTCCTCACCCTCATATTTACGGCATTGTCGTTTAATATAGCGTTAACCAATGAAAATAAGATTAAAGGATTTGGTTACGCTGTATTAATGTGGTTGTTTTTTGCCGTAATTTATGATGGGTTGTTTCTTTTATCTCTTATAATGTTTGAAGACTATCCTCTGGACAAGTATTCCCTGGTGGCTACAATGCTTAATCCCGTAGACCTTTCCAGAACACTAATACTTCTGAAATTAGATATATCTGCCCTTATGGGTTATACCGGAGCTGTATTCAAATCTTTTTTCGGAACAAGATCTGGATTTTTACTTTCCATATTTATGTTGATTTTATGGACCCTTATTCCACTGTATAGTTTGGTCAGAAAAGCGCAAAGAAAAGATTTTTAGTAAGTATAGGGTTCGATAAAATCTTTATAAGTTCCTCTTGAAGGATGGGCCTTTGTGGCTAAAACTTGCTTTGCTGGATATTGCATTAAAATAGCATTTATTATCTTCTGGCGTTCAGGATATGCATTGGTTTTCCCCCAGGCAACAAGAACCATATCGGAAACTTCTATAGCCTGACTGATAAGACTATCATTCTCTTTCCCGATTTTGTTTGGAGAACCGATAAAACCATTGGTTTGTATATATGCAAACTGATTGACTACGGTAATGCTTTTTACGTCTCTAAATGGCTTTACCTCTTTTTCAAAAATGAGTTTTTCCAGAAATTGAACAGATTTGTCTGCAATTCTTGCATTGGCAACACTGGGATTTTGCATGATAACACAGAGGGATTTACCATCTGTTTTTATCGGGTTTTCTATGGTAAGTTGATATCGGAATTTATTACAATCGGAAAATTTGACTTTAACCAGTACATCAGGGATGTGTTTATAAATCATTGATTAAACAATGTTAATTTAGTCTTGGCAAATGTTCAGCGCAATTTGAACCATTTGCTTAAAAGTTCGTTCCCGCTCTTCAAAACTGCATTTCTCACCGGTAACCAACGAGTCGGAAATGGTAAGTATAGTTAGAGCCTCAATACTGTGTTTGGCAGCAATAGTGTAAAGTCCGGCAGATTCCATTTCAGCACAAAGCACTCCATATTTAGCCCATTTTTTATAAGCCAATGGGTCTTCTTCATAATACAGGTCTGCAGATAGTACATTACCTGCCTTGATAGGAATGTTGCTTTCCTGTGCGTATAAAGCAGCCTTCAAAATCAAATTGAAGTGGGCTGTAGGGGCATAACTAGAATCACTAAAAATAGCATTATTAATACCCGAATTTGTTGAAGCGGACAGGGCTAAAACGATATCCCGAATCTTAACATCCTCCTGATAAGATCCTGCAGTACCTACCCGGATTATTCTTTTCACATCATAATCATTAATAAGTTCATGATAGTAGATCATGGCGGAAGGAATGCCCATACCGCTTCCCTGTATTGAAATACGTTTCCCTCTAAATTCCCCGGTATAACCTAGCATACCTCGAATATTTGAGTAACAATATGCGTTATCTAAAAATGTCTCAGCAATCCATTTGGCACGTAACGGATCACCCGGCATTAAAACGATCTCGGCAATCTCATTCTTTTTTGCGTCAATGTGAGCACTCATAGATTAGGGATTAGTTTCTTTGACTATTACAATTCCTGAGGAGGTTCCTAAACGTGAAACGCCCATATCCAAGTAACGTTTGGCAGTAATTTTATCTTTAATACCTCCTGACGCTTTTATCTTTATTTTGTCTTGAATTACACGTTTTATTAATTCAACATCCTCAAATGTAGCTCCTCCTGAGCCAAATCCGGTTGACGTTTTCACAAAATCTGCCTTACCCTCAACAACCAGCATACTGGCTATTTTTTTTTCTTCAGCAGTTAAGTAACAGGTCTCAATAATTACTTTCAATTTCATAGGTGCAATGGCCTGTTTTATTTTAGCTATTTCATCTTTTACCAGACCGTATTCTCCGAATTTTAACCAACCAACATTTATAACCATATCTATTTCATCTGCCCCATGATCTACACAGAATTGTGCCTCGCATAATTTGGCTTCAGTAGACATGGCTCCTAACGGAAAGCCAACTACTGCAGCTATTTTAACCACGGAACCTTTCAGTTCTTCCTTTGCTAGAGCAACATAGCAACTGTTAACACAAACCGCAAAAAAATTGTATTCCCGGGCTTCGGAACATAATTGTCTAATTGATTTAGGAGTAGCAGTTGGCTTTAATAAGGTATGGTCAATATATCGCTCAATTTGCATTAATTCGTTTTAAGATCGTTCAAATCGTTCATATGCCGCTTTGATCAACATTTCACGATGATCCGGATGTGAAATAGATATCAGGGCCTTTGCCCTTTCATATAAATTTTTGCCAAAAAGATTTACCACGCCATACTCAGTAACCACGTAGTGAACATGCGCTCTGGTGGTAGTAACTCCTGCTCCCTCTTTAAGAGTAGGGGTAATCTTGCTGACTCCTTTTGCCGTGGCTGCGGAAAGGGCAAAAATTGGTTTTCCTCCTTCTGAAATAGTGGCGCCTCTTATAAAATCCATTTGGCCTCCAACACCGGAAAAGTGTCGTTGTCCAATACTGTCGGCACAGACCTGTCCGGTTAGATCTATTTCAATGGCACTGTTTATTGCCGTTACTTTAGGATTTCTAGCAATTACACTGGTATCATTAGTATATCCGGCTTCTTTGAAATGCACCAGTGGATTGTCATCTACAAAATCGTATAAATTTTTGGTCCCTGCGGCGAAACACGTGACAATTTTGCCGGTTTTAATCTCTTTTTCCTCTCCTGTAATAATGCCTTTTTCAACCAAAGGTAAAAGGCCGTCGGAAAACATTTCTGTATGTACTCCTAATCTTTTATGGTTGTGTAAATTGCTTAAAACAGCATTGGGAATATTTCCGATACCCAATTGCAAAGTGGCGCCATCTTCAATAAGATCGGCAACATTTTTTCCAATGGCGTGCTCTAAATCTGTTATTTCGGTAATTGGAGCAACGTGGATAGGTTCGTCAACCTCTATAGCCAGATCAATACTGTTTTTATGAATAATACCATCACCATGAGTTCTTGGCACTTGCGGATTAATCTGAGCAATTACTTTTTTTGCTGTCTGTATTGCGGGCAATGCGATATCAACAGAAACGCCTAAAGAACAATACCCATGTCGGTCCGGGGGAGATACCTGAACTACTGCCACATCAAGGGGTAGTATATTTCGTCTGAAAAGAAAATGTATTTCGCTAAGAAAAATAGGGATATAATCACCTTTATTGGTATTTACTGCTTTTCTGACGTTTCCTCCAACAAAACAACTATTAATATTAAATGCTTGGTTATAAGGAGGTAATGCATATTTCACCTCACCTTCAGTATGAATTGAAATAATCTCTACTTGTTCTAATTCCTCATATCTCTCACAAATACTATTTATTAAAGTATTAGGAGTCATTGCAGCTCCTTGTAGAAATATCCGATCTCCGGATTTTACAATGGCGGCAGCTTCTGCTGCGGTAACAATTTTCATGCTAGTATTTTTACTGGGTTTATTAAATGCCTCATTTAAATTATTTAAGGCTGATGACATTCTAGTTCTGTTGAAACCACTTCAATCATTGGTTTTGGCGATACATATGGTATTCCTAAACCCATTCCTCTAAGAATAAAAAGTAATCCGATGATAACCACAAAAACGGGTATTAATTTACGTATTCGCTGCTTAGAAGAATCCTTTAATATTCCGCTCAGGTAAACGGCCGTTGTCATTAAAGGGACTGTACCTAATCCAAATAATATCATATATATAGAACCTTCAACAGCTGTACCCATGGCAATTGCTCCCAATAGAGCCATATAAACCAGTCCGCAGGGCAGGAATCCGTTTAGAAACCCAATAGTGAGAAAAGTATCTGCCGTTTTCTTTTTCAGCGCTCTACCTAAATTGCTTTTAATTTTTCCAATAATCTTATATACAGGTCTTGAAAGGCTAAGCCTGCTCATATATTTAAAGGGTATTATTACAACTAATATCATGAGTACACCAACAATAATCGATAGTTTTTGCTGTATTCCAAAGATGTAAAGCCCCTTACCTAATAGGCCAAATAATAAGCCAATAATGCCATATGCCATTAGTCTTCCAAAATGGTAAATGAAAACCTGGCCTGCTTTTTTATACTTATTATTCTGACTTACAGGCAGCATAAAAGCAATGGGTCCGCACATACCTATACAGTGCAAACTTCCCATAAGGCCCAAAATTAAAGCAGACAATAACATATCATTAATTAATAGGTGATACTTTTCTTAATCAAGTGTTCTTTGCCTTGATAATTCCAGTAAATTTTTATATCCCAACGACCATCCAACAAACGTTTGTCAGGTATGAGCAAATGTTTATTGGATAAACTTATAGGAAAGTCAAAATCCAAGTGTTTATTGGATGGTCTATAAAGGGACACTTGACCTTTTATTTCTTTATAATTCATTTTTGGCGGGAAAGTAATTGCTAAACCATCTTCCTGGTGTACAAAACTAAACTGTGGGGCATAGTCTTTGGCATTAGAAAGTGCGTCAATCTCATTCTGATAAGCCAGTTCTTCCTTGTAATAATCCTCTGTGACCAAATCATGATTGGCACGGTTATCTGTACTGGCAAGAATGACGAAATACATTATAAACGCAATAAATGCAACAAATGCCAAAACTATTCCTGTTCCCCAATTAAACTTCATACTTTATATTTCATATTAATGAATACTCCTAATTATAACTTCTTGGTGCCAGGAATCTCGCTGTTGTTGTTTCAATTAATAAATCCCCGCTATATACACCAATCTTCAGTTTGTCTTTATCTCCATTTAAAGCAGCGTTATTAATTTCTATAAACAAAGTGCCTTCTGCCAATTCCTGTGCAGGGACCTGAAAACGGCGATGTGATACCAAATCTATTTTTCCTTTATGTGAGAGAAGTTTAAAACTTACATCATCAATGTCTTTGGATGTTTTATTTATCAGTTTGTAGGTATACACATTGCTGATTATGTTTCCTTCCTTATGTTCATATAGTTGTCCGGGTAATCTTAAAATATTGGCTTCCAAATCGTTCCGTAAGAAAAGCATTCCAATAAACACGCCAATTAATATGGTAAGTACGGCAGCGTATCCTTTTAATCTTGGATTAAAAGTAAATTTCGCCTTTCTTTCAATATTGTCCTCACTGGCATAGCGAATAAGACCTTTTGGAAGATCTATTTTTTCCATAATCGTATCACACTCATCTATACAAGCCGTACAATTTACACATTCCAACTGAGTTCCATTTCTGATATCAATTCCTGTAGGGCATACATTCACACATTGAAAGCAGTCTATACAATCTCCATGGCCAAGTGCACTTCTATCTTCATTTTTTCGAAATTTCTTTCGGCCATTTTCAGCTTCACCCCGCTTATGGTCATAGGCAACAACTATAGACTTATTGTCTAATAATACCCCTTGCATTCTTCCATAGGGACAGGCAATAATACAGACCTGCTCTCTGAACCATGCAAAAACAAAATAAAACACTGCAGTAAAAATAAGAAGAGACATCAATGTACTTACATGGGTCAGCGGGCCATCTGTGATGTATTGTATTAACTTATCACTCCCAATAAGATAGGCGAGGAATACATTTGCAATTAAAAAGGATATTACAAAGAAGACAAACCATTTTAGCAATCTTTTCCTTATTTTTTCTGCATTCCATGATTGCTTTGCCAGTCGAATCTGAGCACCGCGATCTCCATCTATCCAATATTCAATTCGCCTGAAGACCATTTCCATAAATATAGTTTGCGGACACATCCATCCGCAAAAAATACGTCCAAATGCCACTGTAAAAAGGGCAATAAAAATTACCCCAATGATCATGGAAATAACAAAAAGATGGAAATCCTGAGGCCAGAAAGGAAATCCAAAAATATTGAACCGACGCTCCAAAACATTAAACATCAGGAACTGGTTGCCATTTATCTTAATAAATGGAGAAGCAAAGAGGAAAATTAATAATCCGTAACTAACCCATTTTCGATATTTATAATACCTTCCACTAGGTTTTTTGGGGAATATCCAGGCCCGCTTTCCTTCTTCGTTAATGGTCCCAATGGTGTCTCTAAAATTCTCTCCCATAGCTTTATCTTCTACCCCCTCTTCATACCTTTGTATGAATTATTCATTCATAACAACCGAAGTAGAATCTGTTTCTTGTTTCGGAGCCTCTTCTTTTATAGCACCTTCTGGTTGCGTAGCATTCTCGTCCACCCATAAATCACCTTCAGCGGCCTTAGGATTGGCAGGTGTATTGCCCTGGAAAGTGAGCAAATAGCTTGCAACCTGCGCCATTTCCGCCGGTTTTAGTGTTTGCTTCCAGGAAACCATTCCTTTGCCTGCGCGACCACCTTCCGATATTGTATTGAATACATTTTTAATTCCGCCCCCCAGAATCCAATATTCGTCTGTAAGATTGGGCCCAATTCCTCCACCACCATCTGCCATATGGCAGACAACACAATTGGCCTCAAAAATGGATTTACCTGCGCTAATATCAGAGGCCTCCGTTAATAATTCAACGGTATTAACATCTACCAGATCCTTAGCAGTTTTTTTATAAGCTTCTATTTCGGCCTGTGCTGCCGCTACCTCCATTTCATATTCCAAATCCTGGTCATAATCGCCATAAATTTCAAACCTTATAAGGTATATAACACCAAAAATAATGGTTGCATAAAAAAGGTAAACCCACCATGGTGGTAACTTGTTGTCAAGCTCTTTTATGCCGTCATAGTTATGGTCTAAAATGATTTCACCTTCAGCTTCTACGGGTTTGGAGCCTAATAGTTTTTGGTACATTTTCTTACCCCAACTCCATTCCAATTGTTTAGATTTAGATTCCAAATACCTTTCTTTACCTTCTGCAGAAAGAGTCTGAAACATAACATTTTCAATAGACTTTAGAATAAGTTCAATTGCAATTAAAATCAATAACACCATCAATAGAAAGAACTGTGTTATTGGATATTCAATAAATGCGGGTTTTTCTCCGGAGTCAATAAAGTACTCCATAAGTCCGAAAATGATAAAGAATATTACCGGGATTCTGATCCACCAGGGTGACATATTTTTCATAACTCTTATTGTTTTGGTTGATTATCTTCTAAGGGTATTTCACTTACTTCTTTTATATGCTCTTTGGAGGCGGTAAATACCCACCAAAAAAGGATGGCAAAAAATACAAAGAAGATTAGTAGTGATATCATGGGATATGTGGCAATGCCTTCCATACTTTCCATGTGATTTTTTACAAATTTTAGCATGATTTACTTATTTTCTGACAATAATTCGTCGGTTTCCTTAACTTTAATATCTGTTCCTAAGCGCTGTAAGTAGGCAATTAGTGAAACAATCTCACGATCGCGCATTTCCACAAATTCCAAACTATTTTCAGCAGCGTAATTTTTATCTGCTTCATAAGATTTGACAAAATCGGGATCGGCGTAAAGGTTTTCTTCTATTTGAATAGATTGTTCTTCCATGGAAGTAAAAGCATTTTCTATATCTTCTTCAGTATAAGGGACACCAAGACTTACCATAGCTTCCATTTTTCCCTGTATACCACTGCGATCATGTTCGTTGCGGACCATCCACTGATATGCCGGCATGATAGAACCTGACGAGGTGCTTTGCGGATCATACATATGATTAAGGTGCCAACTATCAGAATATTTGCCGCCAACTCTTAATAAATCGGGCCCGGTTCGTTTACTACCCCAAAGGAATGGGTGATCATAAACAAATTCCCCCGCTTTGGCGTATTCCCCATAGCGTTCCACCTCGCTTCTGAAAGGACGGACCATTTGAGAATGACAACCTACACATCCTTCACGTATATAAAGATCTCTTCCTTCCAATTCCAAAGGAGTATATGGTTTTACACTTGAAATAGTTGGTATATTGGATTTTACCAGGATGGTTGGGACTATCTGGACAATCCCTCCAATAAGAATGGCTATTGTTGCAAATATTGTCAATTTAATAGGTTTACGTTCTAACCAGGTATGATAGGTTTCTCCTGCTGTTCTTTTTTTAGACACCCTTGTTAGGGCCGCTGCCTCTGCAAGTTCATCTTCCACCTTGCTACCCGAGCGTACAGTAACCACTATGTTGTACAACATTGCAATAAACCCAACAATATAGAGGGTACCACCAATTGCTCGCATCCAGTACATTGGCATAATTTCATTTACCGTCTCTAAGAAGTTCCCGTAAACAAGGGAGCCGTCCGGATTAAAATCTTTCCACATTAAGGCTTGTGTAAAGCCGGCGACATACATGGGCAGGGCATATAATATGATTCCTAAAGTGCCAATCCAAAAGTGGAAATTGGCCATTGGTATAGAATGTAGTCTTGTTTTAAACATTTTAGGCACCATCCAGTAAATCATTCCAAAGGCCAGAAAACCATTCCAGGCCAGTGCGCCTACGTGTACATGGGCAATAATCCAGTCACTAAAATGTGCTATGGCGTTTACATTTTTTAAGGATAACATGGGGCCTTCAAAAGTAGCCATCCCATAACCTGTTATTGCAACTACCATAAATTTAAGAGTTGGGTCTGTACGTACTTTATCCCAAGCACCTCTGAGGGTTAATAACCCGTTTATCATACCGCCCCAGGAAGGCGCAATAAGCATAACTGAAAATGCCACACCTAAATTTTGTGCCCATTCTGGTAAAGCCGTATAGAGTAAATGGTGAGGTCCGGCCCAGATGTAAATAAAAATCAATGACCAGAAATGGACTATAGAAAGTCTATACGAGTAAACGGGCCTGTTGGCTGCTTTGGGAACAAAATAATACATTAGTCCTAAAAAAGGCGTGGTGAGGAAGAAAGCCACAGCGTTATGTCCGTACCACCATTGAACCAGAGCATCCTGAACTCCTGCATATACCGAATAACTTTTTAAAGCGCTAACGGGTAATTCCAAACTATTGAAGATGTGAAGAACAGCTACTGTTACGAATGTGGCCAAATAGAACCAAATGGCTACATAGAGGTGACGTTGTCTTCTTTTCACCATTGTTCCAATCAGGTTCCATCCAAATGCGACCCATACAAGCGCAATTGCAATATCAATTGGCCACTCCAACTCAGCATACTCTTTAGAAGTACTATATCCAAGAGGAAGCGTGATTGCTGCCGCTACTATTATGGCTTGCCACCCCCAGAAGTTAAACTTACTTAGGAAGTCACTAAACATACGGGCTTTGAGTAAACGCTGAGTAGAGTAATAAACCCCGGCAAATATAGCATTCCCTACAAAAGCAAAAATTACAGCATTGGTGTGCAGTGGACGAAGTCGGCCAAAACTAAGAAATGATATCCCATCTGTGATATTTGGGAATAGAAACATTAATGCAAGTAGTAATCCTACGAGCATGCCAATGATTCCCCAAAACAAGGTGGCATAGAGGAAATTTTTTACGATCTTGTTATCGTAATAGAACTGTTGTACTTCCATAATTACAAATTTTGCTTTTTATTTAGTTGGATTGATTTTTTGATTTTAGTATCAGGTTTTATGGTTGTATTTTTAACAACTTCATCTTCAAATAACATTCTGACCGAGGGAGTATACGAATCGTCATACTGCCCGCTGCGCACAGAAATGATAAAAGCAGCAAAAAAAACCAGCGCTACTACAATACTAATTGTAAGCAATAAATAAATGACACTCATACCTACCTGAATTCTGGCGTAAAACTACATTTGTAGATAATTTCAAAAAATGACATATGTCAGGTTTATTAATTATTTTAATTTCTTTCCTATAATATTGGTAGCAAGGGTAGCAAACGCTACAATGCTAATTGAACTCAAAGGCATTAAAACAGCAGCGATTACGGGTTCTAACTGTCCTGTAACTGCAAAATAAAGCCCAACCACATTATACATCAATGAGAGAACAAAACACAATTTAATAATTTTCATGGCCTTTTTAGAAGCCAGAATATAATTATTTAGATATTTAAATTTTGTGGCATCAAGAATTCCATCACAGGCAGGGGAAAAAACATTGATGTTTTCAGAAATTGCAAGACCCACATTACTCTGTGCCAGAGCACCCGCATCATTTAAACCATCACCCACCATTAGGACCTTTTTGTTATTAGCCTGTAATTCACTTATAAACTCCAACTTATCTGTCGGCTTTTGATTAAAATATAAAGGTGTCAACTTTGGTAAAAGCTTTTCCAGCCTGGTCTTTTCTCCCGCATTATCGCCAGATATTACGGCTAAATCCATATAGCGCCCCATTTCTTTAAAAACTTCCGAAACTCCTTCCCTGTAATTATTATGAAAAACAAAACACCCCTTATATGAATCATTTGAACTTACATGAACAGAAGTGCTGTTATAATCACTTTGCTCTTGATGTCCGACAAAATCTGCTGAACCAACCTTGATATCACTTTTATCCTTAACACCTTGCACTCCTTTGCCGGTATATTCTTTGTAATCATCCAGGGTTTCTATATTGTGTTCTTTTAACAGCGCATAAAGAGATCTGCTCAGCGGGTGATTGGAGGCCCTAAGGGTGTTTTTTAGCAGTGATTCTTCCTCCACGCTTAACTCCATACCTTCATAAATAATTGAGCTTGAATGCGTTGTGGTTATTGTGCCGGTTTTATCAAATATTCCGGTATCTATTTGGGCCAGCTGCTCTATTATACTGCTATCCTTGAGATAAAGCTTTTTACGTCCGAAAATCCGTAACATATTGCCCAGAGTAAATGGTGCAGCAAGGGCAATGGCGCACGGACAGGCTATTATAAGTACGGCTGTAAAAACATTTAATACTTTGCTGCTGTCCTGAAACATCCAAAAAGATGCCGCAATAGCAGCAATTGTTAATACAGCAATAGTAAAACGTTTTCCAATGCTGTCTGTTAAAGTTTGAAAAGTGGTTGTCTTGTCTTTTTGGAAAACAGAATTACTCCACAATTGTGTAAGATAGCTCTGAGAAACACTTTTTAAAGTTTCAATTTCAATAGCTCCATTACATTGCCTTCCACCTGCAAAAACTTTATCACCAGAGCTTTTTTGAACGGGTTCAGATTCTCCGGTTACGAAACTATAATCTATTTGAGCCTGTTCTGTTAAAAGAATGCCATCTACCGGAATTAGTTCCTCATTTCTTATAAGTAACCTGTCGCCACTCTTAATGGCATAAATCTGTACCGTTTCTTCTTTCCTTTTTTTGCCTAATCTCGTAACTGCAATCGGGAAATACGACTTGTAGTCCCGCTCAAAGGAAAGGAATGAATACGTTTTTTGTTGAAAGAACCTGCCTACCAGCAGGAAGAAAATTAAACCTGTAAGACTGTCAAAGAAACCAGAACCCAAGTCAAAGAATATTTCGTAACTACTGCGAATAAAAAGAACCAAAACACCCAGTGCAATAGGCACGTCAATATTTAAAAGTCCCGATCGCAATCCTTTATATGCTGAAATCAGATAATCACTGCCTGCATAGAATACCACAGGTAGTGAAAAAGTAAACATCAGCCACCTGAATAAACCTTTGTATTGATCCAGCCAAAATTCCCCAACTTCAAAATACTCAGGAAAAGATAAAAACATAATATTTCCAAAGGCAAAACCTGCAACACCCAGTTTATAAAGTAAACTTCTGTCTACTTTGCTCTTTTCCTTATCATAATCTTCAAGGGAGATATAGGGCTCATAACCAATTCTTGCCAGTAATATAACCAGTTCTTTTAATGAAATCAGTTCGCTTTTATAAGTTATTCTAATTGTTTTTTTTGGGAAGTCTACCTGCGAATTTGTGACTCCGGGATGTAGTTTTTTTAAATTTTCCAGTACCCATATACATGAACTACAATGTATTCCCGGAATATATAGATTTATGATTTGAATAGTTCCATTATCAAATTCAATTAGTCTCTGAGCTATAGTTTTGGAATTGAGAAAATCATATTTCCCTTCAATTGCTAAAGGAGTAGTGCCAGGGCCTGATTGAAGATCATAATAGTAGGTGAGATCATTAGACTGAAAAATCTCATATACCGTTTTACATCCGTTACAACAGAAGTCTTTATCATCAAATACTATCGCTGTAGTGTTACAATCATCACCACAGTGGTAACATTTAGTCATATTCTAAAACATTTGCTTAATACCTGAACGCGAAATTGTAGTAATTTACTTAAAATATATATGATATTTGTCACCTTTTCGATAATTTTGCATAAGTCTAAATTAAAATCAATGAGTTCTGAAAGCAGATGCGAGAATTGCATAATTCGTCAATTTAATTCTTTGCGTGCGATGACTAAGGAAGAATTAAAGCAGGTATCAGATTCAAAGACTTCCAAAACCTATAAAAAGGGTGAGGCAATTTTCGAAGAAGGTGAAAAACTGAATGGTGTTTTTTGCGTGCGGGATGGGGTTTCAAAGCTTTCCAAGTTAAGCTCCAATGGAAAAGATCAGATAGTGAAGTTGGCTTCGAAAGGAGAAGTTATGGGCCAGCGTTCGGTTATTGCAGAAGAGACCTCAAATTTAAGTGCAGTTGCCGTAAATGATATGGAACTTTGCTTCATTCCGAAAGAGGTAATTGTTAATACCTTACACAAGAATCCTGATTTTAATTTTGAAGTACTGCGTCTTATGGCACATGACTTAAGAGAAGCGGATGATGTGATTGTAAATATTTCTCAGAAAACGGTAAAACAGCGCATCGCAGAAGCATTCATTTATCTTAAATCTAACTATGGTGAGGATAAGGAAGGATATTTAATGCTTACCCTTTCAAGAGAGGATATTGCTAATGTTGTAGGGACTGCCACAGAATCCTGTATTCGAATTATTTCGGAATTTAAAAAAATGGGTTTACTAAAGAGTTCTGGCAAGAAACTTGGCATTTTGGATGAAAAGAAATTAAAAGATCTTGCGGAAGGATTTTAGTTAAACACTTATTTAGCTAAACATTTATATAGTTCCGGACTGCAGTAAATAAACACAAAACATTAAATATAAGGGATTTTAAAACCTGACATATATCATTGTTTCCCTCTAATCCCAGAGGTATTTTTACACCGTTATTTCTTTAATCAGGTGTATGAAAAACATTTTATTACCAACGGATTTCTCCAAAAATTCCTTAAATGCTGCAAAGTTTGCCATTGAATTTTTTAAAGAAGAAGAATGTGTTTTTCATTTTTTAAACACATATACGCCGGCAATCGTGCACAGCCGCTTTATGGCTGCTACTATGCATGGAGGGTTGGTAGAAGATAATGTTCGATCTGACTCTGAGCGTGGATTGGAAGAATTGTTGAATCAAATCAATACTTCTTATAAATACCCACAACACAGTTTTAAATGTATTTCTTCGTTTAATTTGTTGACCGAGGAAATCAAGGAGATTGTAAAATCAGATAATATAGATTTTATTGTAACAGGAACAAAGGGCTCATCAGGCTTTGAAGAGGTATTTTTGGGAAGTAATACAGTAAGAATAATTAAGTCGGTAAGAGCATGTCCAATCCTGGCTGTTCCGGAAGATTTTGAGTATATCAAACCTGTTAGAATTGGTTTCCCGACGGATTTTAAAAGAAATTTTAGCTCAGAAATAATTGAGCCTTTAATTCAGTTGACTATCAAATTTGGCGCAACTATAAATATAATGCATATTGCTGAGGAAGACCAATTGAACAAGTACCAGCATTCAAATAAAGAGATACTACTTGAGTATGTTTCATCTGTATCACATTGTTTACATAGCATGCCTTATTTTGCCAGTAAATCAGATGTGATTGAATTCTTCATAAAGGAGTTTGGTATACAAATGCTCGCACTGGTGCATTACCGACATGGATTTTTGGAAGAATTGGTCAGAGAACCTGTTGTAAAACGTATTGCCTTCCATACCCCAATACCTCTTCTGGTATTACCAGAGTAGTTCAGATATTAAGGAAAGAAAAATTTGTCCTTCGAATAGAAGAGGGTTATTTATTTGCTTATAGGGTAATCCTCATAGAAATCTTCAAATGTTTTTGAAGTTTTGTAGTTGTCTGTAAGTACTTTATAGACCATATAAACAATCATTATCTGACCCAGTACGCTGAGGTAAAAGACCCAGCTAAAAGCGAAATTCATAGTGGCCATTATGGTCACTGTTATTAGAAGTATAGTGGTTGCTCCAACCCAGAACATAGCTGAATTCATTTTTTATTTTAAAATTAATTAAAATTATAAAACCACTGTGTTAATGCAATTATAAATCCTCACAGTATTAAAGATTCCAAAATTTGTCTTCAATTGGAATGTTCTTTTGTTTGCCAAGATCTAAAGGATTAAAGCTAAGTACACTAAACAAATACCAAATGCTTGATGAAAGTGCCGGAGTATTCGGAGCATCTTCCCACAATAATGAAGAACCATAGCTGGTCCCGGCATTTGTTACATATGGGATTCCCATTGAACTTTCCCAGGCAGAATTCTTCATTTGTGCTTTTTGCAACTGCTGGAGCGCACTATTGGCTTCATAAGTCATATTGGCCTCTTTAAAAGCCAGGGCCATTTGTGCAGTACCTTCTAACCAAATAACGTCTTTATCTTCATCAAAACAATACCCGGAAATTACTTCTCCGTTAAAACTTGCTATTTGTGTGTTTTTGTAACGTTCAGCCTTAATAAGCACTTCTTCCGGGAAATTTTCAAAAATCAAATAGCCCAGTGAATGCAAGTCCATGGCATAATAATGAGTCACGTTTTCCGGCCAGGCCACAAGAAGCTTTTCATTAATGTTCCAGCGTTCTTGCTTAAGATAATTTAAAATCCCCTTATGAAAATCATCATAACCCTCCACAGCATTGAATGCCATAATAATACCTTCGGTAACTTTGTGTATTTGTGTCCCATCTTCATTGAAACCTCCCCACAGGCCTCCATCTTCATCCTGTAAACTCCTTATCCAATTCTCCAGTTCTACGGCTAAAGAATCATACTTGTTATTTCCGGTTATTTCGCGGTAGTTATTTAGTGCTATTAGTAACCAGGCATTATCTCCCATCCAGGTTCGTCTGCCGTTAGAACCATCGCTATTTCTTAGCTGATAAAAACCTCCATTATTCGAAACGAATTCTGAATCGATACGTTCATTGAAATAATCAAAAACGCCTTCGGCCTTTTCAATTTCTCCTTGTGCTGTAAAAGCGATGGCTGCCAGGGCATTATCATATAGGGATACATAGTCTGTTTTTTCAGAACTGGTCAGTAACCCGTTGGAAAGCTGCATATTGTTGATCCATTCTGATATTTGAAGAGTATCACTTTCCAAATTTTCATCTAAATTATTTTGAGGTGAATCAGGAAGGCCGTTTTCAATATAAATTAGATCCTCATATACTTCAGTTGTATCAAGGGTACAGGAAACAACTAAAAGACCCAGGATTGTAAAAATAAGTAACTTCTTAAGCATGATGTAGGTGGTTTTAAGGACTTCGGGAAACGTTTTGTAAAATTAACAATCAATGTCCAGCTATGTTTCGCTTTACGACCAACGCATTGTATGTCCGACCAAAACCATTACTATTAGCGGATTATCCCAGAAAAAGGGCTTTAACTGAAACCAGACCTGATCAACTCAGTTAAAAAACATCGATGAGCGGTAAGAGTTTCCTTATTTTTACTTTAAATTATTTTATGAATCTTCCAGGGACCACAAGAAAAAGGGTAGTAATTATAGGAGCTGGTTTCGCAGGAATTTCACTTGCTAAGAAACTGAGGAGACTCCCGGTGCAGGTTGTGGTCATAGATAAGCACAATTACCATACATTTCAACCCCTTTTGTATCAGGTTTCCACCGGAGGTTTAGAACCAGATTCTATAGCTTATCCCATTAGGAAGATATTAAAAAGGCTTCATAATTTTTATTTTAGGCTGGCTACGGTAGATAAAATAGACCCTGAACTTAAAGAAGTACATACAGATATAGGTAATATCTCCTATGATTATTTGGTTATTGCTACCGGTACCCGAACCAATTACTTTGGTAATGCAGAGATCCAGGAAAACGCAATGTCAATGAAAAGCGTTCCACAGGCTTTAAATATCCGAAGTCTTATGCTTCAGAATTTTGAATTAGCAGATAATTCTCAAGATTTGGAAGAGCGGAGGGCCCTCCTGAATTTTTGTATTATTGGCGCCGGACCCACAGGCGTTGAACTTGCCGGAGCATTCGCGGAATTGAAAAAACATGTATTTCCTAAAGACTACAGACATCTTAATATTGATGAAATGGAGATTCACCTTTTCGAAGGCGCGGATGTTGTTCTTCCACCCATGAGTGCTAAAGCTTCAGCGAAGGCAAGGAAATTTTTGGAAAATTTTGGGGTTCATCTGCATTTGAATACCATTGTAAAAGGATACGATGGCGACCTTGTAAAAATGGATAGCGGTGAAGAGATCAGAACCAGGAATTTTATCTGGACTGCCGGTGTTACCGGGGCAACGGTTGAAGGCCTAAATTCTGATGCTTTGATAAGAAGAGTTAATCGGTTTAAAGTAGACCGCTATAATCAGATTTTAGGACACCCGAATATTTTTGCAATTGGAGATATCGCATATATGGAAACTGAAGCTTATCCAAAAGGACACCCTCAAATGGCACAGCCCGCAATTCAACAGGGGGAACTTTTGGCCATGAATTTGGATAGCTTATTGAAAGGCCTGTCCATGAAAGCTTTTGTGTACAGAAATAAAGGAAATATGGCAACTATAGGTCGTAATAAGGCGGTAGTTGATCTTCCGGGAATTGAATTTGGAGGCTTTTTTGCATGGTTTATTTGGATGTTTGTACACTTAATGTCGCTCGTTGGATTCAGGAACCGTGTAATAGTATTTTTTAATTGGGTTTATAATTACATCAATTATGATAAAGCAGCGCGCTTAATAGTGAGACCCTTCAAAACAAGGATATAAAACGACACAATTATAACCACAAATTTGAAATCCTTTTGTATCTTTGACATGTTGTGTTGTGCATCATAAATTATGATGCATATGTGTAGATGCCGATATTTATTCGGCAAATGCCAATGAAAGGCTTTCCAATTTGGGAGGCTTTTTTTGATTAAAACAGAACTTCATTAAAGGGAGGTAATAATTACCTGATATTTATGGGGCTTTATTTTACAAAACCTTCATTTTGTCGTAATTTTAGTGTTGACATTTAAAGAGATCTGCTCATGCCATTATATCATAAACTTGGGAATTTACCACACAAAAGACATACTATTTTTAAGAAAAAAGATGGCAGTTTGCATTATGAACAGTTGTTCGGAACGATAGGTTTTGACGGGATGTCTTCCCTCATGTATCATTTATACCGGCCTACTATGGTTAAAGAAGTTGGCGATACAGAGGATATCTCCCCCAAGGCGGCGGTTGAGTATAATATAAAATCCAGATTACTTAAAGGCTTTGAGGTATCCCCTAAGGATGATTATCTCGAAAGCCGAAAAGTGGTACTATTCAATAGCGATGTTCACGTTGGTCTGGCAGCCCCTAAAAAATCAATGACAGATTACTTTTATAAAAATGCTGATGCAGATGAACTGCTCTTTATTCACAGAGGAAAAGGAACTCTTAAAACTATGTTAGGTGAAATTCCTTTTGGATATGGGGATTATATTTTAATACCTCGTGGAATGATCTATCAAATAGTTTTTGAAGATGAGGATAACAGACTATTTATTACAGAATCTTACCATCCTATTTACACCCCAAAGAGATATAGGAATTGGTTTGGACAGCATTTAGAGCATTCACCTTTTTGTGAGCGCGATTTTAGACTGCCGGAAAATTTGCAAACGCATGATGAACTTGGAGATTTTCTTATAAAAGTTAAAAAGCAAGGGCAGTTACATCATTTAGTATATGCATCGCATCCATTTGATGTTGTAGGCTGGGATGGATATAACTACCCATATGCTTTTTCGATATTTGATTTTGAACCTATTACGGGGAGGGTGCATCAGCCGCCACCTGTTCACCAGACTTTTGAGACAAGTGCCTTTGTAGTTTGTTCCTTTTGTCCCCGCCTTTATGATTATCACCCACAGGCTATACCAGCACCCTACAATCACTCCAATATTGATTCTGATGAGGTGCTTTATTATGTTGAAGGAGATTTTATGAGCCGTAAAAATATTGATAAAGGATATATTTCTCTTCATCCGGCAGGTATCCCTCATGGTCCGCACCCCGGAACATACGAGGCCAGCATTGGCAAGAGTGGAACTGAGGAATATGCGGTAATGGTAGATACATTTAAACCACTGCAATTAACAGAAACGGCCCTTGAAATTGATGATGGCACTTACTATCAGTCCTGGTTAGAGTAGGGAAACTTTATGTATAATAAAATGAAGTAGGCTTGCGACGAGTTTAGCGGTTTGGTCATCTCGGTCATAGGTGGGATTCAGTTCAGCAACGTCTGCACTTATTAATTTATTTGTTGAAATTATTGTATCTAGGGCAACCAATGCAATATCTACGGAAAACCCCATAGGAGAAGCAGCACTAACACCGGGGGCAAAGGCAGAAGAAAAACCATCTAAATCTATTGTCAGGTATACAAAATCTACTTCATTACAAAACTCATTAATTTTGTTAATTACATAAGAAGTATTCTGCTTATGAAAGAGCTCGGACTCAATATATTTTACGTTCCATTCCCGGGCCCGTTCAAATAATATTTTATCGTTGGCATCATTTCTTATCCCAAGGCATAAATAAGGGAAGTCCAAACTTCCGTTGCTATTTTCGGTTGCTATTTGGTAAAAAGGTGTGCCTGAATTATTTCCATCTTCATTGGATCGGAGATCAAAATGTGCGTCCAGGTTAACTATTCCAATTTTTTGATCCTTGCCAACGAATTTTTTAATTCCATTATAATGTCCATACGCTATATCGTGACCTCCTCCTAACAATAAAGGCAAACCTTTATAGTTCAAAATCTGAGTTACTTTTTCAGCCAATACACTTTGAGCTTTCTCCATATCATCCCCAACACATACTACATTACCAGCATCATAAATAGCAGCGCTTTCATTTAAATGATGTGGTAGTTTTGCCAACTGTCGACGGGCAGTCTGAGGACCTTCCTTTGAACCTGTTCTTCCCTTATTCCTCCTTACCCCTTCATCACATTCATAACCCATGAGCACGAAAGTTTTATCGCCCGAGACCGGGATATTTTGAAGCTCCAGGTCAATTTGTTCTACCTTCTGGTAAACATAAAGATTCTGCCCGGCTTTCCGCCCGGTCCAAATACGCTCATCTGTTGGTTTGTAAAGATTCATTGGTTTTATTCAAATAACCCATCTAATACTTTATCAATCACTATATTAGGTAGTGTAACTTTTAAATTGGGACTGCGCTTCATCTCCCTTTTAATGGCGAAAAGGGCTTCTTTATTTCTGGCCCAGCTTCTGCGGGATATCCCATTATTTACATCAAAAAACAGCATGTTTTTAAGTCGTTCAGAGGCCCCGTCTGAGCCATCAAGGACCATCCCGAAACCTCCGTTGATGACCTCACCCCATCCAACACCACCACCGTTGTGAATAGAAACCCAGCTTGCCCCTCTAAAACTATCTCCTATGACATTGTGGATAGCCATATCTGCTGTAAACTGACTTCCATCATAGATATTACTGGTTTCCCTGAATGGAGAATCTGTGCCGCTTACATCATGGTGATCCCTCCCAAGGACAATGGGTGCAGAAATTTTCCCCGATTGTACGGCCTCATTAAAGGCCTCAGCGATCTTTATCCTTCCCTCGGCATCTGCATACAAGATACGAGCCTGTGAACCTACTACCAGCTTATTGGATTCAGCCTCACTAATCCATTTGATATTATCTTCCATTTGCTGCTGAATCTCTTCCGGTGCACTGTCTCTGATTTTCTCCATAACACTAAAGGCTATTTCATCCGTCTTTTGGAGATCTTCGGGATTACCAGATGTACAGACCCATCTAAACGGACCAAAACCGAAGTCAAAACACATCGGCCCCAAAATATCCTGAACATAGGACGGGTATTTAAAATCAATATTATTTTCAGACATAACATCCGCTCCGGCTCGGGAGGCTTCCAGTAAAAATGCATTACCGTAGTCAAAGAAATATGTTCCTTTTTCAGAATGTTTATTGATTGCATTCACTTGCCGTCTCAATGATTTCCGGACCTTATCTTTGAATAGTTCCGGGTTTTCCGCCATCATTATATTCGCTTCCTCAAAGGACAATCCCACCGGGTAATACCCTCCTGCCCATGGGTTGTGCAAAGAGGTTTGATCAGATCCCAAATGAATAAACAAACCCTCCTCATAAAACTGCTCCCAGACGTCAACTACATTACCAACATAGGCAAGGGATAATACTTCATTTTTGGCTATTGCCTGTTTGGTCCTGCCAATCAGAGTATCCATATTGGAATAGAGTTCATCAACCCAACCCTGTGCATACCTTTTCGAAGCCGCAGCTTCATTTACTTCGGCGCAAACCGTAATGCAGCCTGCAATATTTCCCGCTTTTGGCTGAGCACCACTCATACCACCCAAGCCGGCGGTAAGGAATATTTTGCCATTCGGGGATTCAGATTTTGGTAAAACCTTTCTAAAAGCGTTCATTACTGTAATTGCAGTCCCATGAACTATTCCTTGCGGGCCAATATACATATAAGACCCGGCTGTCATTTGGCCGTATTGCGTAACTCCCAGTGCATTGAATTTCTCCCAATCGTCCTGACCGGAATAGTTGGGAATCATCATTCCATTGGTAATTACCACTCTGGGAGCTTCCTTTGAAGAAGGGAATAACCCCATAGGATGCCCTGAGTACATATGAAGTGTTTGCTCGGAAGTCATGGTAGCCAGATATTGCATAGTAAGCAGGTATTGCGCCCAATTCTGAAAGACTGCTCCATTTCCACCGTAGGTAATCAATTCTTCAGGATGTTGTGCTACATCAGGATCCAAATTATTCTGTATCATAAGCATTATAGCTGCACCCTCCACGGTTTTGGCAGGATATTCTGAAATTGGCCGGGCATGAATTTTATATCCCGGTTTAAAACGATACATATATATTCGACCATACTTTTCCAATTCCATTGCAAATTCAACAGAAAGCTCAGAATGCCAAACTGAAGGAAAATAGCGAAGCGCATTCCTTATCGCCAACTTTTTTTCTTGCAGATTTAAAATTTCTTTTCTTTTTGGGGCATGATTTAATTCCGGGATTCTTGGCCTTTTAGGCGGTAAAACCTTAGGTATTCCCAATAGTATCTCATCTTTAAAACTCAATTCTGTTTTGGAACTTTGCATCTTCCTTATGAGTTATGTTTGTTGTAAATCAAATTCCCCTTTTTATAAACCATACATGGCTTAAAAGCCCCCTGGTTGTATAGAATTTCATTAAAATTGGCAGTATGAAACAGGTTAAAGTCCGCGAGATAACCGGCTTTCAATTTACCTCTATCCGTCAATTTAAGTGCCGCCGCTGCCCTGAATGTTATTCCTGCCAATACTTCCGCATTTGTTAATTTTTGCATGGTTCCCAATATGGCTGACTGGGTAAGAAGATCACCCATAGGGGCAGAACCCGGATTATGATCACTGGCAATAGCAAGTGAACCCCCGGCATCCAGAATTTTTCTCGCAGGCGTAAAACCGCAACCTAATCCCAGTGATGCCCCGGGAAGCGCTGTGGATATAACATCACTTTTTGCCAATAATTCTATTTCATGGGATGTACTTGCTTCTAAATGATCTGCACTAACAGCGTTAAATTTAACAGCAACCTCACTTCCTCCAACTGAGAACTGATCTGCATGGATGGTAATATCAAAACCCATTTCAATAGCTTTGGAAAGGTAAGGCGCGATTTCTGATTCGTTAAATGCTCCTTTTTCAATAAAAGCATCAACTCTATTTGATAATTTTTCTTTCTTTATAATAGGAAACAATTTTTCGCTTATTTCCGACAGATACTCCGATGAATTACCCTTGAAATCCCTGGGGAGCATATGAGCGGCCAGACAAGTGGAAACAAAGTCTAAAGGAAACTCTTCATCAGCCTCCTTAATTGCGTGTAACATTTTAAGTTCTTCCTTTACTGAAAGACCATAACCAGTTTTAACCTCAATTGTGGTAACACCATTTTTAAGATGCTGTTTGGCTCTTTTAGTTATTCCCTTGATCAACTCTTTTTTTGTGGCCTTTCTTGTTTGTTGTACAGTATCCCAAATACCACCTCCTTCCTCCGCAATTTCCAAATAGGTCTTTCCGGCATTTCTCATCGCATAATCTCTGGCCCTGGAGCCTCCAAAGCAAATATGCGTATGCGAATCAATAAATCCAGGAAGGCAAATGTGATTTCCTTCTAACCGAATTAATTTTACGTCCTGATCTTTTACTTCGGCTTCGAGTTTTTTATAGCTGTCAACAATTTTAATAAGGCCCCCAACAAAAAGAATCCCGGCATTTTCAATGATCTTTAGCTGACTATCTGAAACAGCACCTTTTAAGGATATTCCTGTCATGGGAATTACCTGGTTTAAGGGACCAATAAGTGTTAGTTGCTCCATATTAATTAGTAGTTTTCAAACTCTTCTGAAAAAGTTGTCTTTAAGGAGAGGTTCTTTCTTTTACAAACCTTATTAATACGTTGTATTATGGTTTGATTTCTTACCAACTCTATTCCTTGTTCAATATCATCAGAAAAAACCCTGTCTTTTTTTGCAAAAGCCACTTTTTTACGAACTTCCTTATGCACTTCTTCAAGCAATATTCCGGATTTTAAAGGTTTTCTATATTCAAAGGCCTGGGTGGCCGTTAGTAATTCAATAGCCAGTATTTTTTCCAAATTTCCAAGTACCCTTAAAGCCTTTCTTGCTGCAATAGACCCCATACTTACATGGTCTTCCTGCCCCATAGATGTAGGAATGCTGTCAGCGCTGGAAGGAAAACAAAGGCCCTTGTTTTCACTAGCTAAAGCCGCAGTAGTGTATTGAAGGATCATGTATCCTGAATTTATTCCTGTATCTTCCATGAGTAATTTAGGAACACCAGGGCTATTGCCCTCCAGTGCCAGATAAATCCGTCTGTCCGAAATATTGCCCAGTTCCGAGGCCGCCAGACAAGCATAATCCAAAGCCATAGCCAGAGGCTGTCCGTGAAAATTACCCCCGCTAATTGTCAATTCTTCATTGATGATAATTGGATTGTCCGTTACAGCATTCAGTTCTACATGCATCAATTCCTTAAGATGTAACCAGGAATTTCTGGAAGCTCCATGAACCTGCGGAATGCAACGCAAGGAATAAGGGTCTTGTACACGCTCACAATCAATATGATTTTCCATGATTTCAGAACCTTTTAGAAGTAATTTAACCCTTTGTGCCACATGCATATTTCCCTTAAATGGCCGCAGGTTATGTAATTCATTGTAAAAGGGTTTTACGGAGCCCTGCAAGCCTTCAATCATCATGGCGCCTATAATATCTGCATGTGCGAGGCAATTGTGTAATTTTTCTATCACTTTTATAGCGTGTGCAGTAATAAATTGAGTACCGTTAATTAGTGCCAACCCTTCTTTTGGACCCAGTTCCAAAGGTTTCAACCCTGTTTTTTTAAATAGTTCTTCGGTGAGCATAATTTTGTTTTCAAACAGCACCTTGCCAAGGCCTATTAGAGGTAAAAACAGATGGGAGAGTGGCGCCAAATCTCCTGAAGCTCCAACGGAGCCTTGAGAAGGAACCAATGGGATAGCATCGTTGTCTATGTGCCACAGAATCCTATCCAAAGTTTCTTCTGCTATACCAGAATATCCCCTGGCAAGTGAATGTATCTTTAAAATGAACATTAGTTTAGCCAGTTCCTTTTTTATTGGTTTGCCAACCCCTACACTATGGCTTTTGAGGATGTTTGTCTGCAAAATTCTGCTTTCTTCCTTAGAAATATTGGTAGTACATAAGGGTCCGAACCCAGTATTTATACCATAAACAGCTTGCCCTTTTTCGACTATGTTTTCAACTACAAGTTTACTATCTCTTACCCGTTTTCGCGCAATATGAGATAATTGGCCTTTAACTGTGCCTCTGGCAATTCCCAATGCAAGGCTGCAACTAAGTTCTTCTTCTCCGTACAAAAAGGTATCAGTTGATGAAACCATTAAATAGAATTTTAAGTACTATAAATGTATTCATTAAGTTTCAGAAAATTGGAATTGCCACCACACTTTAATTTGAATATAATATCACAGGTAGAAATTCTAACTTTGCAAACTAAAATATTTAAAATGGTATTTGAATTAATTAAAAAAAGGCGTTCTGTATTTCCTGCTCAATATACTAACCAACCGTTAAAAAGATCGGAGATTGAAAAAATTCTGGAAGCAGCAAACTGGGCACCAACGCATAAAAAAACGGAACCATGGAGGTTTAAAATCTTTTTAGAAGATTCTAAAGAACAACTCGGTCAATTCCTTGCAAAGAAGTACGAGGAAACGGAGGCAAACCCAAAGGCTTTTAAAGTAAAAAAACTCCTTGAAAACCCAAGCAGATCTGCTGCAGTCATAGCCATCTGTATGCAAAGAGACCCAAATGAAAGTCTTCCGGAATGGGAAGAAATTGCGGCCACAGCTATGGCAGTTCAAAATATGTGGCTTTGTTGCACAGAAATGGAGATAGGTTGTTATTGGAGTTCTCCGGGACTCATAAAATATATGGGAGAATTTATTGAACTGGGTGATGGGGAGCAATGTCTTGGGTTTTTATTTATGGGACGTTACGAAGAGGAAATCTCTGTTGGGGAAAGAAAACCAATTGAGGACAAGGTGGTTTGGTTTAATTAGGGGTTAATAAAAGAATGGAAATAATGCTTCCTTATATTCCCAGGTTTTGGATATAAAGAGGCCCAAATAAATTATAGTAACCATAAATTTTAAGAAGGTACCGGTAAGAAAACCAATAAAGGAACCAAAAGCGGCTTTAAGAGCTGTTTTACTCTCCGCCTTATTTATTAGTTCACCAATCAACGCGCCAACAAAGGGCCATATAATTATACCAAAAACACCTAGTATTGGAAATATAATTGCTACAAGAAGCCCAACTACGGTCCCAAACATTCCAGCCTTGCTGCCCCCAAACTTTTTAGTACCCATTGCCGGGATAATGTAATCTAATGCCAATACAATTACTGCAACTAAAAGTGTGATCCCCAAAAACCACCAGTCATTGGGAACTGCCCTGGTAAGAACCAATAATAAAAGACCTATCCAACTTACTGTAGGACCGGGTAAAACGGGTAAAAAACTCCCTAAAATACCTATAAGCATAAAGATAAATCCCAATAAGAAAAGGGCAATGTCCATTAAAAATCTTTGATATTGGACGAAGATAAGGTCTATTTGTTACATGTCTTTTTAAGGATGTGGGAAATCCTGAATTTCTGAAGCTTAATTGCCTGAAAAAATCGTAATTTTCCGCAAGAATACCTGTTAAATGAGGAAGTTGCTTATTTTGTCTTGTTTATGCCTATTGTCTTCCTGTGATTTGTTTACTTCAACGGAAGTGAAAACGCAACAATTGGCGGATAAGGAATTGCAGGCAATCAATTGGAATGATGTAGACCAATATCCACTATTTGACGTTTGCGATGAAGCCTTTTCTAAATCTGCTCAGCGTGAGTGTTTTGAAAATACTTTGTTATTGCATTTTTCAAAGACCCTGGAAGAGTTTGAATTTATTTTAGATAATGATGTCGAGGAAAGAGTATATGTAGATTTTATAATAAATAAAGATGGAAAAGTGGCAGTCCTGAACATTGAAAAAAACAGGATTATTCAGGAACAAATTCCTGAATTTGACGGGATTATCAGCAGAAGTCTTAAAAGTCTGCCCCCGGTGGAGCCGGCTTTAAAAAGAGGAATACCTGTAAATACTAAGTGCAGGATTCCTATTGTTTTAAACTCAGAGTAAACAAAATAAATTGCAAAACGAAAAAATCATATTAGGGATTGATCCGGGAACTACTATCATGGGATTCGGAATCATTAAAGTAACTGGGAAGAAGATGACATTTATTCAGATGAATGAATTATTACTCAAAAAATACAATGACCCCTTTACCAAACTCAAACTTATTTTTGAAC
>Ga0316198_10000073_pt1 | contig 40555 bp, 25 predicted proteins | sample OudBieAanoxic_MG_FD_204935 | JGI IMG/M metagenome (GOLD analysis project Ga0316198, IMG submission 204935) | Coastal sediment microbial communities from Oude Bieten Haven, Netherlands - site A anoxic | ecosystem: Environmental > Aquatic > Marine > Coastal > Sediment | place: Netherlands... | reverse complement strand
AAAGAACCGCCAACAAGCTCGACCCGCTCCTTCATACTGCTGAGCCCCATGCCTTGATCAGCGTGATCGACAGAACCCGGCTCATCCAGCTGGAAGCCGATACCGTTGTCCTGGACAGCAAATTCGACACCGGCGTTCTTTTTCAGCAGGTGAACATGGACATGATCTGCCTGGCTATGCCTGGCCACATTCTCCAATGCCTCCTGCAGCACCCTGAAAATGACAATTTTCAACCCATCAGGGATCTTAACTTCTTCGATATCAATCGTATGCTCGTCGACGTGGATGTCCGGGTGCGCATTATGAAATTCCCTGCAAAACCAGTTGATGGTGGCTATGATGCCCAGATCATCGAGGACGGAGGGCCGCAAGCCCATATAGATATCACGGACCTCTTCTATGGCATCCTGAATCAGGGGAATGAGCACGTCGTTCAAGTCGCCGGGTGCCTCTGTGCTGCCGTGGTCCATTTTGTCCAGGATATGTTCCACTCTGAACTTCAGGGCGCTCAAGGACTGACTGACACTATCGTGCAGCTCCCGGGCAATGCGCTGCCTTTCATTTTCCTGTGCCGTTAACAGCTGAGACGACAGAAGCCTGAGTTGCTGCTCTGAGTTGCGTAGCGCCTGCTCGCTTTGCCGCCGCTCCTCCAGGGCGCGTTCCAGCAGCGCATTTGTTTTCGTCAGTTCGGCGGTTCGTTGCTCCACCCGCAGAGCCAGCCCGGCATGCGCCCGGTTCAACGCCTCCGCGGCGCGCTCGCTCTGGGCAACACCGCGTAGCGCCATCCAGCCCGGCATGAACAACGCGACGGTAGCAAAAGCCAGGGAAGTAACCACATACTCCCAGCGCTCAAAGAGCGGTTCGATTTCATAGTCCGAATAGAAAACAGGGACGACCAGATCCTCCAATACGAATTCCCAGCTGATAGCGACCAGTAACAGACCCAGAAAGGTCAGACCTAACAGGAAATAGACGTGTCGTCTTTTGATTTCCATGGCACGAGAAATCAGAATTCACGCAATCCCGATATGAGTAATGAATCCGCCCTACGGCTGACGGATGCCTCTAAAGCGGCAACAGCGCTAGGCATGTGGACTGTTACTGTGGTAGACACCCAGCAAGATCCAGTCCGGCGCCCGGGAAACAGTCCATGGTGCGGCTGTTTCGCTGCCGCAAGAGCGCCCGGTGGCTTGTGCTGTTACTGTCCGCGCTTGAGGTGTTTTTCTCGGCCACGGCCTTTTCAACCCAGGCGATGATGTCCCGCAGACACGAGTCGTCCGCCTTGGAAATAAAATGGTCCGCCCCGTTGCGAAAGGCCTGCTGCCGATACTCCGGTATGTCGTAGCTGGTGAGCATGGCGATCAGGGTGTGTTTATGCCTGGTCTTTATCATCCTGGTCGCCTTCAGACCGTTTTCACCCGGCAGATTGATATCCATGAAAATCATATCAGGGTGGAGCTGTTCCACCTTGATCAGCGCGTCTTCGCCACTGCCCGCTTCTGCAATATTCATGGTCGCGAAGTGCGCGCACAATGTATCGGCCAGCGTCTGCCTGAAACTGCTATTGTCCTCAACAAGCAAGATCTTGTATTTCAAGTGAATAGCGCCTTCTGTGTGACAACACCCAAGACTATCTAACCTTACTATTAGCAATGAATCAGGTAGGTGAAGAGCCCATATCAATGCCGGTAAGTACCACAACACAGGTAATAATACCAATACCCCCCGAATGATGTTATGCTTTCCAACTAAGCCATGGGATAAACATCAAATATCGCTTGGCCGCATATTACAGCAGTTAATATGTGTTGGGCTTTGAGAACAGTAAACTATAGCGGCCCGTAATTAGGTTAAGATGGACCTCCCCTAATATGTTTTTTCAACATGCAAACGCAGGACAATACAAACAAAGAACACACGCCAGGGGGTTGGCTATGCAGAAACAAACCATTCTTGTAGCAGATGATCACTCAATACTTCGTGAAGGTTTGTGTGCGCTACTTTCAAACGCACCTGATATTGAAGTCATCGGAGAAGCAGAGGATGGCCAGGACGCCATCGAAAAAGTCAGGCAACTCCATCCTCAGCTCGTTGTGCTCGACCTCTCGATGCCGATCATCAACGGCACAGAGGCTATTCGAGTCATAAAATCGCGCAATCCGGAAATCAAGATCATTGCGCTCACCGTCCACAAATCGGAAGAATACGTCCGGGCAACCCTGGATGCGGGCGCTGACGGCTATGTCCTGAAGGATGACTCGAGCAACGACCTTTTAAGCTCCATCAGGAACGTTCGAAAGGGCAATGTCCATTTGAGCCCGGGCATCTGCGACAAAGTGATCAACGGCTTTCTCGATCGCCCCGACAAGGGCCAGCCAAAGCGTTCCTGGGACCAGCTCACGCTGCGCGAGCGGGAAGTGCTGAAGCTGATTGCCGAAGGCAATAAAAACCGGGGCATAGCCGAGCGCCTCTCGGTGAGCGTCAAGACTGTGGAAAAACACCGCGCCAACCTGATGAAGAAGCTCGACCTCCATGGCGTTTCCGCACTGACAGTGTATGCCATCGATAACGGTCTGATCAGCCATTGAAGCGGCCCTGACAACCCGTCAGGGCAAGGGCCATACCACCTGAACGACCGTACCTGAGCCTTGAGCGGTATCGACAGTGAGGCTGCCAGAGGAGAGTTTTGCCCGCTCTTTCATGCTGCTCAGCCCCAAACCTTTGTCAACCGGCAAGGCCTGTAACGGAATCCCGCGGCCATCGTCTTCGATGCGTAGTTGCAGTGTGCCCGCTGTTCGAGCCAGATCAACGGACACGGCACTTGCCCCCGCGTGTTTTCCGATATTGTTCAAGGCTTCCTGGACAATCCTGAAAACCACGATCTTCAGAACATCGGGTATCTCAAATTCCTCTAACCCGACCCGCTTTTTGATGCTGACCGCCGGATACAGGGCTTCGAATTCCCGACAGAACCAGCCAAGGGTCGCCACCAGCCCCAGATCGTCGAGCATGGATGGCCTGAGACCCATCGAGATACTGCGCACTTCATTGATGGCATCGCGAAGCTTGTCGACGACACTCTGCAAATACTTCCCGTTCTGTTGCGGCGTCTGCTCCCCACACGCCTGCAAAGCACTCTCAACACCGAATTTGATGGCACTCAATGATTGCCCGATACCATCGTGTAATTCCAGTGCGATGCGTTTGCGTTCCGCCTCTTGGGCCAGCAACAGTTTTTCCGAGAGATCGCCGAGTTCACGCTCTGAGCGCCGCAGTCCGTCTTCAGCATCTTGCTGCGCGGTAACATCAATGACACTGCCCAGAATCAACGGTTCACTCAGGCAGTCGATTGCACTCAGGCTTCTTCGCAACCAGATTCCCTCTCCGGCCCGGGTGGTACCCTCAACAGTATTTTCCTCGCCCGTGCCATCATTCGCCGTCATCTGACCGGAAGCCGTCTCTTGCTTGTCCGAAGCAAACAGTTCATGCAGCTCGAGTCGGTAAATTTCATCGCGGCCATAGCCAAAAATTTCCGCAAATCGATTATTGCAGAAAACCATTCGATTGTTTTTTACGGCGTAGATGCCTGTCAATGTGTTCTCGACAAAGCAGGCGTAGCGTTTCTCTGAATCCCTCAGGATCACCTTGTCCTGCATATGCTCCCGGATCTCGTCCTCTAAGCGGGTATTGGCCGCTTTGAGCTGTGACGATTGTGCCTGCAGCTGCTTTTCCAGCTCCTGGTTATAATCCACCAGCAGACGTTCTTGCCGTTTCTGCTGACTGATGTCTTCGATCAAAAGGAATGCGTAACCCTGCTCTTCCGCGCCGTGCCCGTCGCGCGAATCGTTGACTTTGCACAGCGAAAGATGCAGATCAAATCCCGGCAGAACATCGTGAAGCGCGCATTCCGCGAACTGTGTGTCGTTGAGCTGTTGCCAGATGCGTTCCCACTGCGCCCTTAGTTCACAACTCGAGTTGCTGCAGCCCGGATGCAGAATGTCGTGTACGTGCGCCCCTCTGATCGACTTGACCTCGCCCAGTTGCCAACGCTCCAGCGTCCGGTTGGCCCGTATCACAAGTCCGCACTCATCGATCAGGCATACCAGTTGCGGCAAGGCGTCCAGCGTGGTCTCCCACTGGTGTTTTGCCTGCACCACCTGCTGCAGGTTGGCGATATGCGCCAGCTCTGTGCTCGCCCGTCTGACAGCCAGACTCAACACCGTCAGGATGGCGTGCAGGGAACGCGCATCTGACTTCCCGCATAGCGCACCCGCACTCGCATGCCCGGCAAACAGCGCCAGACTACCTTCACCGCAGGGCCCGGTGGCGAACAGGCCGGCACTCACGCCGTGCTCCTGCAGGAATGACGGCGAGGGTCTGTAAACCCCACCTTGCCGCGGGCTTTCTCCGACTATGCATTCTTTCAGATCGGTGAATTCGGACTGCCGCGCTCGATCAAGTAACTGCTTGCCAATTCGCAGCGCAGTGGACTGGTCCCAACCGATGCTAGAGCAAAAGCACGATTGGCTGGCAATGGCGCCGAGTTCCAGCACCAGGACATGATCCGTCGAAAGCATGTCCGCGACGATCTCCGCCGCCTCTCGCAACAAAGTGTTGATATCCGCGCCGGCCAGCGCATCGTAGATAATCGACGCCATTAAAAAATCCGCTCGGGAAAACTTACCCCGGCAGTGTAGATTTATTTTCGATCGGTTAGCAACTAGTTCGAGCCGGGGATAAGCCAGTCCGTGATGGCAACCAGGCTACCATCCTCCGACAACCTGGCGATATAAGCGCCTTTGGAGACAAAGCGCTGCTCGGGTGCGAGACTCATACGCGGATACACGGAGGTATAGTTGGCATTATCCACCATGTGTTCGATGCCCTCGAGCAGGAACTCCCGGTCGAAATAACCCTGGATACCCTTCAGTGCGCCCCCGGCCATCTTCAGCGCAAAATAGGCGTTAGCCTGCACCTGCTTTTCCCCTGGCGCATAGATCCGCCTGGAGCGCAGCCAGCCCGTTGATCGCAGCAGCAGCCGATTCAACTTGCCCGGCATTTCGTAGGGGTGCACGAAGCGCAACTGCTGCCGCACGCCGGCGGGGATCTGGTTCGGGTCAGTGCCGTAGAGGGTGGTGGACAGATAGATCCGCGCAGCAGCAGCGTCGCCCCCCAGACGTTGCCAGAAAGCCTGGGTGTCAGCCTCGCCCAACCACAGGATCATCGCCGCAGCGCGCCCCTTGCCAGCAAGCGAAGACCAGAAGTCGTTCACCGATTCGTCATCAAGATCGGTCAGCGGAAAGTCTTCCACCTGCCCGCCTCTCGCCTCGACCGCTGTCTTCAACGCAGCCGCGGCGACTGTCCCTCTGGCGTCGCCGGCGCGGTAGACCTGAACCACCCGGGTATTCAAAAGCCCATCATCGGCCAGGTTCTGCGCAATGGCCTCCCCCTCCACGGTCATGCCCTTGGAGAAGTAGACGCTATAAAAGTCCTGTTCATCGATCACCGGCAGGTCGGTTATCGGAAACAGACAGGGAATCTCGAAACCTTCACAGAAATCGCGAACCGGTTGCCAGCTTCCCGGGACAAGCCCACTCAGCAGCGCAAAAACAGGCTGGGCCCGGTATTGGGTCTCCAACTGTTGCGGCCAGGACTCCTCCGGGCCCTGCAACTCCCATATATGCAACACCCACTTGCGATAGGGTCCAAAGACCCAATGCTTGTGCCACGGGGCATGTTCGGCGCGCTGGCTCTCGTTACGGGTCTCGACATTCTTCTGCTCGACAAACGTATTAAGGGCATCCACCAGGGCTTTACGTTGTGCGGGTTCCACCGAGTCGGCGATGACGGTGGCAAAGTGGATCTGCTTCTCGGTGACGCCAGGATCGGGATCCGTAGTCAGGCTCTTGAGAAAGGCAAGCAGAGTTTCCAGCTCCGCATCGGACAAAGGATAGCGGGGCATAAGCGGGCTAAACGCCTCACCATCCGCACCGACGCCGTCCCGAAGCGCGCGCTTCAACGTTTCGTCGCTGTAGGCCGGCCGCCGTTCCGGCGGCAGCGGCGGTTTACTCGTTGGCAACCTCAAGGGTTGGTAGAGGATATCGCCGGTGGTCGCGGGCACGACATCCTGCCCCTCGCTCGACCCCATCCCACTGCGCCGGTGGCAGGCACCGCAGACAACCTGCTCTCCGGTGAGAGTGATGGTGCCGTAGACGGTCCCCGTCATAATCTCGCCCGAGGGAAGCACACCCTCCATGTACATTCTTTTGCCGAGTGAAACCGTCTTCGGGTCGGGCGCCTCCTCCGCGGCGGTGGGCTGATCCTGCGCAGTGGAAGGAATGGAATGAGAAAACGCCAAGGTAGCACCGACAAGCATCGCCGTAACCCGCGCGAAATGACCGATTAACGTCATAGCCGGCCCCCGCTAGCGTCCGACCAGGCGATGGTATTCCGTTACGATATCCGCCGCACTGGCGAGCCCGTCGATCCGAACCCAGGTATTGCCGTCCACCCCTTTCATCAGGTAGGTCGGCTCGTGATTCATCTTACTACCCCGGTAGACATCGAACGCCCTCTGAATCGCCACGCTGTTCGCCAGGCTGCCGGTGAGGAACTGCCACTGAGGTCCGGCGTTGAACCGCCCGGCGTACTCACGCAGGCGCTCCGGGGTATCGTGCTCCGGATCAATGGAGAAGGAGATCATGTGTACCCCATCACTCTCTGCCCCCAGCTCCGACTGCACCTGGGCGAAAGTGGCGATCATCACCGGACAGATGGTGGTGCAGGTGGTGAAGATGAAGTTGACCATCACCGGCTTGCCGGGATTGACCTCGCTGAGCAGGCTGGTCTTCTCTCCCGCCATGTTCACGACCTCCAGATCGGGCAGCTGGTAGTCGTGCAGCGAACGGCTGTAGCGCTTGGACTCCAGCATCTGCCGGTGATGGGCGTGCGGGTCGGCCTCGCCCGAGATGCTGTCCAGACTCTCGCCGGCATCCGGCTCAGCAGCAGGTAAGGTATGCCCCGCAGGGTGCTCGTGCTCGGCGGCGTGATTATGGCTCGCCGCAGCGTCGCTGTCCTGTTCGCTACAGCCGAGCACAAGCACGGTCGCTGCGAGAGCCATTGCAAGCGTTACACCACTGCCCAACGACAGCGACTTATGCATAAGTCCGAAACCAGCATTTCTTATTAATCTCATTGATATTATTCCTTTTTGAGGCAATAGTAGTATCGGCAGGCATAGTCCCCGCTTAACTATATAACGCCACTATCCGTGCGCTTAGTAAGCACTGGAATAGTGAAGCGAGCAGCATTTCTTAAATATAAGTGAAATGTGCCAATAGCCACGGAACCACACAACGAATGGGCTGGAATTATGATTGGCCTTGCTTTTTTTCCTATGAGCTTCGCTGGCTTTATCTTGCTGGTCTAAGCTGAGTATCGCAATTCACCCGGTGAATATGCGGTAACTCATTCAATTCTTGGACTCAACCCTACAAAGCTTTGCACTACAGGCGGTTTCCTGCCCCCCTCCCTGGAACCAAGAGCGACCTCAAGATCTCCCGACGCTCAAGTCTTCATGAGTTTATTGACGTCTTACATGCGTTTGCGGGTATCCTCCGGTGACTTTTCGGCCTTTTACCCGAGTGCCGCGATCCATTCTGCCTCTTCCTTGAACAAGCGGTCGAGCTCCGGGAAATCCGTACCCTTGACCACCCAGCCCATTTCACGCACCGTGACGACATCTCTGTTGTCCTCGAAATACTCCCAGAGTCCTTCGTCGATCGGGTCCATGACCTTTCATCAACCGCTCCCAGTGCAGGTTGGTGAAGTGGTTCTTGCCGTATTCCCTCACGCGCCGCAGGTAAACCGCGTCCTGCTCCGGTAACTTTTGGATAAATTTCGCCACGCCATGCGCTGGTCAAGTTAAGCGGCTAGTCCTTTGTGACCGTTACCATAATCTGAGCGGCGCCACCCATAGATCCTATTGCGATATTGGCGATACGTTCTTCTTTATGATAGCCAAGCATCCACCGTTCGCCTTCCTTCATGGATGTCTGCTCGGACCAATGTCCGGCTGTCATCTCTCGCTTGTATGTTTCGGCGACTGTTGGCACATCATCATCCGTTGTCAGGCCAAGCGCGGTACCTTTGGGTATATCCATGGCAGTCATAACCCTGGAAGGGCGATAGATATACACGTCGTCTGGAAAATCTTTCGGTATCTCTGCTCCTTCACCCGAAGAAATCGTACGCTTTTCTTTCCCTGTCTCTCCAGAGACTGTCATTTCGTTCTTTTGAACATCAACCTTAGTATCAACTCCACTGGAGTCCTCAATTTTCTTTTCCGTGGCCGTTTGCTCAGGCGCCTTTCCGCACCCGGTCAACACGAGAATCAAACATAGTAGGCAGAATTTGAATATCGCCATTTACCGTCTCCTTTCAGGGGATGTATTTGTTATGTAGAGCCTGTTCAAAAATGGCATTGTGTAAAATCGCAAAGAGGGACCAAAGACCCTGTCTTTGGATTATCATGTTTACATGTATCTCAGCACGGTTAGCATAGCCCTCATTCAGTGTTAACTGCATATAATGTTTTTCGATGGGACAAAAAAGGGCTGACGCGAGAGCGCCAGCCCCAGAGCAGCTGATTGGGAAGCTGACAGGCCCGAAGGTTAAGCCCGCCGGCGGCGGGCGACACCCACCAGACCCAGCAGGCCGCTGCCGAACAGCCAGACGGCTGCCGGGATGGGTACAGGCGCGACGGTGACCTCACCCGGCACATACGGCTCGGTCAGCGCAGGGTTCCAACCCAAAGGGTTGTTGGCAAGGAGTATATCGGTGGTGCCCGCGTTTCCAACCACGTCAAAGGTTAGTCGGGCAATGGGTTGATCCCCATTGACGGGTTCGGGGGTAGGAAAGGTCTGGGTACCAAAAGCAAGCCCTATCAAAGAACCAGGGGTAGAGTTGTCACCCACACTCTCAAATACGAAAGTGGGATCCCAAGGCCCTGCAAGGCCAGAATCACCATTCGCGATGAGGACGTTAGCAAGATTCAGGCTGAGCAGGTTTGAATCCCAAGTGACATCGATGGCCCCCCCAAAGGAATTGACCAAAGCGGTAGCCTGAAGATCCACGGTGACGGTGGCATCTGTGTCCAAGACAGTTTGTGCGGCCGGGAGCGCGCTGACGAATGACGCACTGGCCACGGTCGAACCTATCATTAAGCCGACTGCCACCATGGCCCGGCTGATTTTTGTTGTAAATGTGCTATTAGCCTTCATTGAAGATTCCTCCAGTGAAATCATTCTTTTAGTAGTGATGTAACTTCAATAGTCTGTCCGTATACCCGCAACATGCTTCCAACCTTAAATGCATCTTCTTAATTTTTTTCGGCCTGGTTGGCGTAAATACGCGAACGGCGGCCAAGCCTTTCTCATCCAGTCCATATTTTTCCGCTAATCTATCCCTTGCATGGCTTGAGTTTTTAATGCCTTGAAACAGCGCGTTTTGTGTAACCAACTGTAAGTCGCCTGCTATTGGAGATCACTGGGTGAAAACCCTACTTATACCGGCACCCCTTCCCTACTTGCGCGATGATCAGTAGGTAGTGCTCGCAGCTATCCCTTGCTAGGCTTGAGTTTAATGCCTTGAAACAGAGCGAGAGGTGTAAGTCAATTCAGGCTTAATAATGGCCAGGCGTTCAGTATCGCGTAGTTTATTTTTATATTTAATTGAGTTAGATCATAATAAGATTTTCGCTATATTTTCCGACGATCGTGAGGTTTTCAGGACGGCTGTTCAGACCCCGGAATCAGCCAGCCGCATACATCCGATAAACTCGGGTTCAGAGTTTCATCCCCTTCAATTAGGGCATCAGCCGGGATGGATACGCTAACGACTGACCCGCCTACCGGGTCGGGAACCTGTTAACCGATTGGTCTGTTTATCATCGCTACCCGCTACGGCAAAGGAGTGCCACAACAGGATGGCCCCGGTGGCTGGCCCCATGAGGCGCCGAATATGCCATAGTCGGGGAAACCAACGATGCCGTCCCCGTTGAAATCCGCATCAGGATCATTAGTACCCCACGCGGTACCGAACATGCCATAGTCGGGGAAACCAACAATCAAGTTCCCATCCAAATCGGCATCACACATGTTGCCGTAACCGTCGCCGTCGGTATCGCGCTGACTGTTGTCGCCCGCATCCGGAATCAGCGGTCCGTTGGCGGCCTCGATGCAGTTGTCGCAGGCATCACCGACACCGTCCGAATCGCCATCGTCCTGAAACGGATTGACCGTCGCAGCGCAGTTGTCGCAGGCATCGCCAATACCGTCGAGATCAATATCTTCCTGGAACCGATTAGCCGTCACAGGGCAGTTGTCGCAGGCATCAGGAATGCCATCCCCATCAGAGTCCAGTGAGCCCGGCGGACACGCGAGCAGGTAATTGTAGGCCGCGAGCACGTCAATCAGGCCGCTTCCGTAATCATTATCCGGTCCGGGGGGGCCAAGGTCCCGGGCGGACTGGATGAGCGCGGAGCGGAGATGGGGAGCGCTTGCATCCGGAAAGGCACTCAGCAGCGCGGCCATGGCGCCAGCGACCTGCGGTGCGGCGAACGATGTTCCGGTGGCCTGGGTAAGCAAAGGTGTGCCACCGCCACCCGTGTCGGTTGTCCAGACCTGCTCGCCTGGCGCAACAACCTCCGGGAAAAACGTTCCATCGCAGGCCGACGGTCCCCGGCTGCTGAAACTGGAAACAGAGTGGCTGCTATCTACCGCCCCGATCCCGTGACCTTCGGGATTGTTGGCGGGACTGACGTCCGACGCCGGCCCCTGGGTGCCGCTGTTTCCAGCCGAGAACACCACTGCAATGCCGGCGGCCTGCAACACCTGAATATCGGCCTGGAACACAGTGTCACAGGAACCCGCTGCTTCGTCGAAGCCCCACGAGTTATTGACGACATGCGGCGCATCATCGGTCGACGGGTTGCCGTCGGGATCCAGTAGCCACTGGAAGCCCTGCGTAAAATCACTGATAAGGGCGCTGCCGGCGTCGTCCCAGACCTTGACTGCAATCCATCTCACGCCCGGTGCGACACCGAGCGCAAACCCGGACGCATCGCCAGCCACCATGAGCCCCATGGATCGGGTACCGTGGCCGGTAGTGGCACCGGCCGCATCAAACGGGGTGGCGGGATGCTGGCCGTGCACGTCATACCAGCTGTTACTGCCACCGCGCCACCTCGCCGCAAGATCCGGGTGGTTAATGTCAACTCCGCTGTCCATGTTGGCCACCACGATGCCCTGGCCAATATAGCCCATTGTCCACAGGTCAGGGGCGCGGATGTCATTCAGGTTCCAGAATGTTCCACCCCCGGGGGGTTGATTGCCGAAAATCGTGCCCACACCGGTATCATCGGCCAGCGTAGCACCCACGGCATTGCTCAGGATGACGCTGAAAGTCTCGTCCACTTCGACGAGTCCATCGGCCAGGATCGGCACCGTGATGGTCTGGCTGGTCTCGCCCGTCAGGAAAGTCAGCGGCCCCGAGACCGCGGTGTAATCGGCGCCGGCAACGGCACTCACATCCGCGCTGGCGTAGTCAACGCTAACGACCGTGTTGGTATCACCGGAACGCGTGACGGTAAACAGCGCATTGCCCACCGTCTCGACTACACCCACATCATCGATGCTGAGGATGGGCATGTCGTTATCGGTAATGGTGCCGATGCCGGTGTCATCGGCCAGTGTGGCATTGAAGGCATTGCTCAGCGTGACGGTGAAGGTCTCGTCGCCTTCATTGAGCGTATCTTCCAGGATCGGCACAGTAATGATCTGGCTGGTCTCGCCGCTCAGGAAGGTCAATTGACCTATGACCAGCGTGTAATCAGACCCCGCCGTAGCAGTATCATCCACGCTGGTAAAATCCACCAGGATGATGGGAGCGGTGTCACCGGCACGCGTCACCGTGAATACCGCGCTGCCCGCCGCCTCATCCACGCTGACATCATCGATGCTGAGGCTGGGCGTATCGTTATCGGTGATGGTAGCGATAGCGGTGTCATCGGCCAGTGTGCCACCCACCACATTGGTCAGGGTAACAGTGAAGGTCTCGTCCACTTCAATGAGCGAATCCTCCAGGATCGGCACCGTGATGGTGTGGCTGGTCTCGCCCGCCAGGAATATCAGTGGCCCCGTGACCGCCGTGTAATCAGCGCCGGCGACGGCACTCACATCCGCGCTGATATAGTCCACTGTGACTGTCGGACTGGTGTCACCGGCACGCGTCACGGTAAACACCGCGCTGCCCGCCGCCTCATCCACGCTGACATCATCGATGCTGAGGCTGGGCGTGTCGTTATCGAGGATGGTGCCAATACCGGTATCATCGGCGAACGTGGCACCCACCGCATTGCTCAGGGTGATGGTGAAGGTCTCGTCCACCTCGATGTCCGGGTCCTCCAGGATCGGCACCGTGATGGTCTGGCTGGTCTCGTCGACCGCAAAGGTCAGCTGACCCGAGACCGCCGTGTAATCAGCGCCGGCGAGCGCACTGACGTCCGCGCTGGTAAAGTCCACCGTCTCCACGCCGGTGCTTGGCTCCGACAGGCTCACGGTGAACACCGCGCTGCCCGCTGCCTCATCCACGCTGACATCATCGATGCTCACAGCAGGCTCGGCGGCCCCCATAACGGGCGCCGAGACAGTGTCGTCCAGGCGTATGCTTTCAACATCCGGACGCTTTCCCACTACGCGGATGTCTTGTGCAGACAAACGCACCGCCAGGGCATTGATCAGCCACAGCTGTTTGATCTCGGAAGCACCCTTGGCTCTAAGAAAATTCTCCAGCCCCCTTTGGCTCTGCGTCGCCTTGTTTTTCAGCGCCATGACGAGATTGTTGCGCCGAACCGAGAGATTCTTGTCCTTGAACTTATCCAGATCGACCTTGTCCGACAGCGTAATGATGACGGGGATGACATCGTCGGGCTTTGCGGTATCCAGTTCCGCAGCCAGCTTCGGGCCAATGGTTGCGGTGGCTCGCGCTCCGGTAGCGCCTAGACACAGGCAACAGACCAGCAGGCATGCAGTAATGTTAACACTCGTTGTTTTCATACTTCGGTGCCGGTTTGTCGGCGTGGGCCATGTTTCGGCGGAGCCGGTACAAAGCCGACTCTTCTCCTGACCGCAATGCATTTCTTAGGGTTAAAGTTTCTAGGAGCCTGGTTTCCATGAAACAAGGTCCTGCATTTTCCCTGCTACGGTAATGGGATACCGCAACAGGAGGGTCCCGGTGGCTGGCCCCATGAGGCGCCGAATATGCCATAGTCGGAGAAACCAACGGTGCCGTCCCCGTCGAAATCCGCATCGGGATCATTAGTACCCCACGCGGCACCGAACAGGCCATAGTCGGAGAAACCAACGACATTGTCTCCATCCAGGTCGGCATCACACATGTTGCCGAAGGCATCTCCGTCGGTATTACGCTGATCGGCGTTCGACACCAGGGTACAGTTATCCTGGCTATCCGCGACCCCGTCTCCATCGGTGTCGATGGCAAGCGGTCCAGGCCCGCCGATCTGTATCTCGTCGGCACCGACGTCCACCTGCGACCCGCTGGGCCGCGTGTCGCCATCGAAATCGAACGCCAGCAGCGGCTCACCGGCGACCGTGGTACCGGCATCCTCGGCTGGCGAACCCAGCTGGATGTGATAGTCCCCGAATGGAAGCCCGGTTGCCGGATCGTGGGTGGTCAGCGGTCCCATGCTGAGGTCAAGGAAGTTACCACCTTCGTCAAAGGCCGGGATAGTCTCGATGCGGGTGAGACCAACTGCACCGACTAAATGGCTTGGCCCGCCGTTAACGTAAGACGCCACAAACAGCGGATCCAGCGTGATATTACCGGGACCGGGATATCCGGTGTCATCCCAGAGCACACAATACTTCGGATCGAGACTGCCCGTGACGCCCAGTACCGCCAGATCGTCGTACACCGCCGCCTGGCCGATTTCCACATTGGGCAACAGACCGCCCTGCCCGCCATTCTCAGTAACGTCCCAGTGGAATGTACGGTTCTGCCAGATGATATTGTTCTCCAGCCTCGGATCCGAGAAGTCCGCACCCAGCGTTATCGCCGCGAGGTCCGGGGTATGCGCCCGTGACACGACACCGGCCGGCTGTTTACTGGACGCATTGATATTGCCGGTGAAGGCGGCCGCGGCAATCGCAATGCTGTCATTATGGGCGATGCTGTTGTTGCGGATGTCGGCATTAACCACATCCTGCAAGGTGACGGCACCCGCCAGGCCGGTGATGTTGTTGGCGATCCTGTTGTTGTAGATCCCCAAATGATACCAGTCAACTTGAGGCAGGGTGGCCACATCATCGCCGTTGAAGTACTCGGCGTAGATGCCCGCGCCATCATCCGTACCCGCCTGATTGCCCTGGATGAGGTTGGAGACGATAGTGACATTGCCGGCACCCGGCCCCAGGGTGCCGGGCATCAGTGGTGCACCACCGCCGACATAGATGCCGCCGCCGCCACCACCGAAACCCGCGGTTTGCTGGTAGGCCTGGTTGAAGAGGATGGTGTTATTGGCAATATTGCCGCCATCGCTCAAGCCCAGGTGGCCGATACCGGCCCCGTTGGCCGCCGAGAAATTGCCGCAGACAAAGTTATCAGTCACCTGGTAACGGTCGCTGCCGTGGAACAGGGCGATACCGCCGCCCGCGGCATTCTTGGTGCCGTTTTGCACGACCTGATTGTTGTGGATGCCGACATCCTCGTTGAAGGCGCTCTGGTAGACAAAGTTCCCCGTTCCCGGATCCAGGAAAGGATGGCCGAGTCTGACACCGCCGCCAAAGACACCATTATTGGTCGAGAGGCTGTTGTTACTCACCTGCAGGTTGCGGGCATAGCCGTTGACGTAGATACCTCCACCGCGTACGGACCCGCTGATGCCGAAGCCGTCGATGCGGGCCTCGACGCCTGGTCCGAATTCACCGGCTGCGGCCGGCACCTGGGGCTCCAGACCCGCCACAAAGATACCGGGCCCCTCTTCCACAGCGGTGATACCGACCTGATTGGGCAGCAGATCAATCTCCCCTGCAGCAATATGGGCATCGATGGTCGCATGCCAGGCGGTCAGGTCCGCCGGTGTCATGTTACGCACGTCGATCTTCGTCACATTTGCACCATAGCCCTGCAGCCGTACCGGCTTCCACATCACCACCATCTCTTCATAGGGAGGAGGCAGTGTGTCACCAGGTTGCAGTGGCGCGGGCGGTACCAGGATCAGGGAACCCGGTGCGGCCACGTCGATGGCCGCCTGGATGGAGCCGCCCGCGGTCACCCGGATGGGGGCGGGGCCACCCACAGTCACCGTGATACCTGTGGTCGTGGATACGCCATTGTCACCGCGCGTCACCACCAGTTGCCCCGAACTCACGCCCGCGGGGACCGGGAAGCTAATCGTCGCATCGCCCCAACCGACGGTGAGTGGATCAATCACCACCCCGCCGATGCTCACGGTACCTTCGACTGCGCCAAATCCATAATCGCGCACGATCGTGGGCAAATATGGGCCACCGGCGAAATACAGCGGGTTCGCCACTGATACCGGTCCCACGACATGGGGAGATGTGATCGTCAGCGTCTGGCCTGGAGCCGATACGTAGGGACCACCTGGTGCGGGACCGTTGACCTCCTCAATAACCGGCGTACCGTCAACCAATGCGCAGTCCAGCGGGTAATCGGTACGTGCAGAGGACGCCACAATCGGCAGGATGGGTGTATCCAGGTAAGTGGTCTTGCCCGGCCAGGCGTCAAAGCTGTAGCAGAGCTGGGCGAGCCCCGGATCATGTTGCGGGTCGGTGATCAGAATACTCTCATCCTGTGGACTCGGGATGGGACCCGGATTGTTAAGGCACAGCTTGTACACATTGGGGGAGACACCGGTGGGCGATCCGATGTTCTTGGTATAAGTCGAAGGTACCAGTGCATTGTAGCTGCCCCACTGGTCGGTGTAGATACGCACCACTTCGTTGCCCTGGTAGTCCTGAATGGACAGGGGCAACCAGGCAGCGCCCACTTTCTCGCCGAAGCTGGGTGAGTTGGGATCGAATTCATTGGCAAGGTCATTGAGCACGAAGCCAACGATGCGTGCGGCCTTCGGTACCTCGGTGAACATGAAGAAATTCACCGCGGCATTCTGGCCGCTGGAAAGATTGACGAGCTGACGGTCGCACAGCGGCCGGGGCTGACCGGCGAACGGCGCCGCAATGCCGGGGAACAGAGTCAGCTCGGCGGGCACAGCGCCAGGATACCTGGGCGCCCGATCACCCACGCACACAGGAGGAAACAGCAAGGGTGTGGGTATGTACTCATCGCCGAAGTCCACATTCTTGTCTTCCTCTTTGAGATGCTCGTAGCCGGGTGGCGTCGCGGCCTCGACAATGTACTGGCCAGCCGGTAGCGCGAGTTCCGGATTGGTGGAATCTGCACCGCCGGTCTTACCGGTAAAGAATGCGTAGCCGCCATCGAACACCCCGTCGCGCACCTGGTTGAAGGTGCGCAGCCCCTCAAAGCACTCGTGCGCGTCGCCGCCGTTAATACTAAAGGTCGGTGCGTTACAGCCGGTGGGCAGATTGTCGTCCCAGCTGTCGGTATAGGTGATCTGGACGGCGTCACCTGCGTCGAAGCTACCGTTCAGATTTTGGTCCACATCTTCCGGTCCCGGAAACACGGCGAAGGGGTGATTGTTCACATCGGCCGCTTGCACACCGCCGCCGTTGACATCGTCGATGGCGCCATCGTCCGGATCGATGCAGCCGTTGAGGTTCCAGTCCACGTCCTCGGCACCGGCCTGTGGTATCCCGGCCGGGCAGCCGCCACCACCCAGCGTGCCTAAAGGAGGGTTATCCGTGTCGCCGTCCACGTACAGGTTGACCTGGACACGCGGAATCCCGGGTTCCCACTCCTCGGCGGCGGCGAAACGCGGGTCGTTTTCGGCGCGGGTGGTCGCGTAGTGAACGATGCCTGAGACACCGCCGTTTTCACCCACGAATGTGGGCATCGGCGTGCTGAAATCGTAGACCGTATAGGGCTTTTTACCCCATTCGATGACGTTGGTCAGATTCGGTAAGGTCTGCGTCACCAGGGTGAGCACCGGTCCGGTGACGGTACGCGACAGGTTGTTGCCGGTGAGTGGATTGTCGATGGGGCCGATGCAGCCCAGCAGCGGATCCACGCTGGTGCATTGCTCCTGCGGGGTGAGCCGGTCACGGGAAGGGTTGGCCCAGCCGCTGTCTGCCGGGACCTCCCCCCCGCCGTCGGTGATGATGGTGGCACCCGTGGCCTTGAAACGTGCAAAGTCCACTTCAGCGACCAGATACTTGAAGAAGGGAAACACCTCTTCCAGCGGGGCCGCCCCGTCGTTGTCCGTGGGCAGTGCCTGGTAGATCGTGCCGTCGCGGAAGCGCAGGTTGATATTCTGTTCCGCCAGGCCGACGTCGTCGATGCCGGGCTTGTCACAGTCCGCGGGATCGCCCGACGGGGTAACGCCGTCGGGGCCGAAACAGTCACGAAAACCATTCTCGTTATGGTCAAGAAACACGATATGGCTGGAATAGCCGAACCAGCGGAAGGTCGGTATATCGTCCAGGGCCACTGAACCACCGGCAGGAGGTATCGTGACCGCATAAAGGGCAAAGAGGTTGTCCAGATACTGGTCCCAGACCGCTAGCTCATAGTCCCCCGGCGGTACATTTGAAATCGTAAAGCTGCTGCCATTGCAGGGGGCGGCGAATACACCAGACTTGCTCGACTTGTCGTTGAGCGCAACCCAGCAGGCGGGCAGCTCGTGTCCCGGAAAGAACTCGAAGTCAGGGGGCGCGGAGTTGTGCGCATTGACGACGGTGCCGGTAATCATGCCCGGCGTCGCCGTTGTCGGCAGGTCATTGAACGCTTGCACAAAGCCGAAAAAGACATGGGTGTTGGGCGGAAATCCGGCTGCGGCAAACACCTTCGGCTCATTGGCCTTCACCCACGCGGGAGAGAACGGCGTACCCTCGAGCGTACTGACCTGCTGCCAGCCCTGACCAGTCGGGGGAATGATCTGGATTTCGTATTTACCCGGCGCCAGGTAGTTTACCAGCGCGTGCCCGTCAGGCCCCGTCAGCACCGTGCCGTTACCCAGGACCGCGATGGCCGGTGTGCCGTCCGGGTTGTAGTTCACGTTGCCGGCGGCATCGACCTGATAGGTGGTGCCCAGCGGGTTCCCGAAGGCGTCCTGAATGACCTGACCGGCGGCATCGACGACAAAGACATTGAAACCTGCCAGCCCCTGCTCCTGGGGTACATCCGGGACGTTGTTGATGGAAAGTGTGTCCTCGAACACGAACACCGAGATCCTGGCGGTCGGCAGTGGCAGCGGATTCACCGTCACTGTGATGATCTCCTCCCCCATGGCGATGTTAGCCCCGCCAATGGTGAAATCGGCGTCGGGCAGCACCGACAGCACGTGCCGCGCGTCATTGGTATTAATATCGATGACCGCCTGGGAACCCGTGCTGTGCCCCTTGGTGGGCGACCCGTTGCTGAGCACGGGGATGGGGGCGTAGCTGCGGTGAATATCGAGGGTCAGGCTGTTCGACACGAGGGCCTGGGGCACCACCGGATGAGTGGTGTCCTCCTCGAGCAGCCAGCGGAAGCCCGATACCGGCGAGCCGTCAGGGGCTTGCACGTTAACCGTCAGTTCGGCCTGCGCACTGACCATCAACAGCAGCCCGGTGAGCAGTGTTGCAAGCCCCCCTAGAAAATTTGGCTGGTATCGGTTGCGGCGAAGTTTAAATGAGTGTCTGTCCACGGATAACCCCTTATGCTTTAACCTGTCAACCATCCGCGTACGTTCCGAAGCCACAAAACCTGCTTCTTGTCAGGGCTAGTAACGTGACACGCTCACTATCCTTTGGTATTCAATTCCTCCCTGTGATATTCAGTTCACCGTCAGGTGTTCGACCTTGAAATCCCCGATGATCACCGTGACCTTCTCACCACGCTTGACGTGCCGGTCCGGGTTGGCGAATATCATGTAGTAGTTCTTGTCGGCCTTGATGTTCTTGCCGCGATTGGTCGGCCGCATGGCGCCCACCTTGGCCGCCATCGGCACCGGCAGCTTGATACTGGAACGCTCCGCCACCACATACGGCTTGATCCTGTGGTCGAACAGATCCAGCGCCTTGTCCGCATCCAGCACCCGGAAGCGGAAATCCATCATGAAACCCGCCGAGGTCAGATTGAGGCTGAGCAGCTCCACGCCCCATTGCTCGGCCAGTTTTTCAGCCTGTTCAGGGTCCACCGGTGAGGGGATGACCACTTTGGGCGCTACGGGCGGCCGCCATTCCGGATCGGGACGGTTTACCTGCTTGGCTTCACCGCTCGCTGTATCGGGCGCGGCTGTTGCGCTCTCCTGAACCGCTGCCCCGCTCCCGGCTGCACCGATCGCAGCCTTGTCCGTGGTCGCCTGGACCGGTCCGCTAATCGCCACCGCTACCAGTGCCACCAACCCCAGGCTGGAGGTCTCAAGCTTCCCCGTAACGGCTAATGACTTTTCTGTGGATTGATACTTCATGACCTTCTCGACTCACTGCAATTGCATGGCTTATTGTTATTGTTGGCCCTTCAACCTGACAGACCCTGGTTTCAGTAAACCAGGGCCTGTCCTCCTTACCTTAACTTAACTACTCCCCTTCCTTACGGCAGCGGTATACCGCAGCAGGAGGGTCCCGGTGGCTGGGCCCATGAGGCACCGAATATGCCATAGTCTGGGAAACCAACGATGCCGTCCCCGTCGAAATCCGCATCGGGATCATTAGTACCCCACGCGGCACCGAACATGCCATAGTCGGGGAAACCAACGATCAGGTTTCCATCCAAATCGGCATCACACATGTTGCCGTAACCATCGCCGTCGGTATCGCGCTGACTGTTGCCGCCCGCATCCAGAATCACTGGACCGTTGGCCGCATTGATGCAGTTGTCGCCGGTATCGCACATGCCATCGCCATCCGTATCGAGGCCGTCATTGTTCGGCGTGTTGTCCGCCAGAGGCCCGAATTGGTCGACGCCGACGGTGCAGTCGTCGCAGCCATCACCGTCGCTATCTTCGCAGATATACGGATCGATAGAATTAGCGTCGTCCAGATCCAGCACCCCGTCGTTATCATCGTCAGGATCACAGGCATCACCCAGACCATCGCCATCGGTATCCAACTGATCATCGTTATCAATCAGAGGACAGTTGTCGCAGGCGTCACCCCACATGTCGGTGTCAGAGTTTTCCTGACCCGGATTGAAGACCGGACCGACAATTGGGGTGATGCCACAGTTATCATCGTCATTCGGCACCCCGTCATTGTCGTCGTCGGCAGCCACGCTCAGAAAGCGCAGCATGCCTCCCACGGGATCGCCGATATCGAAGTTGTCCGGGTCGGTGGGATTGCTCATGTAGCCGTTACCATCGTAGACGGCGAAACGTTCCCCGTTCGCCGGTAAGGCATGGACTAAGGCATCCTTGGTCATCAGCGGCGGAATCTGTACCGAGTACTGGGTACGCGGTGCAAAGCCTCCCACTGTCGCACCATTCTGCCAGGTGTACGGAATAGCGTCTTCGGCGTGGATGTCCATGTACATCCCCTGCAGCGTCGGCACGTGGGTCTCACCGGCGGTACTCAGGAAGCGCACCAGCGTGGTGGTCTCACCGGCGCTGCCGGCAAAGATATCGGCGGTTTGCGCCATATTGCCGCACGGGTACCCCGAAGCGTCGTCATTACCGTCAGCCGGCGCCACGTCCGTACACGCCGTACTGTAGGGTTCACCGTTGATCAGGAACCAGCGGGGGTGGTAAGCAATGGAGGTGGTGTATTCAGGCAGACCACCGGCAAGACAGTCACCCAGCGCGGTACAGTTAATGGATTTGTTCAGATCGGCATCGATTTCACTGTAAAAGAGCACGACTTGGTCTTCATAGGCTACACCGGGATACACCTCAGCCGCCAACGTACCGGTACCCGGCGTCAAATTGGGTGGTACGGCATCCAGTGTGAGCGCGCTGTAGAGGCCCATGTAGACCTGCTTCTGCGGGTGTGTGCCGCTGTGCAGCATGGAGGTACCACCGACCCTTAACGCGTTATTGTCAGCAGTCGTCCAGCGGTAATCCATGCTGCCGCCGTCGGCCGCGGCCTCGGCGCCGAAGGAGCGGACTTTCTTGGTCAGGTTCCCGCCTCGCGGGCCGGTGCTGTTATCGTCCCAGGTCGGGCCGGTACCAGTGGAGACGGGGTTTTCCTGGCCGGTGATGACCAGAGACGTCGGCTCCGGCAAGCCGTTGGACAACTTGACCGTCAGCTCGGCACTGGTGAGATCCAGGCGCGGGCCGGGTATCTGCGGGTCGGGCAGAGCATCCACACAGGCCTGCCGGGCCACATTATCAAGGGCGGTGTAGCATAAGCCCCCCGGATCCTCCACATAACCCCACATGGGCACGCTGTCACCGTCGGGCAGGGTCTTGTCAAAGGCCTTCGCCGCGAGGAAATAATCCACGGCTCCGGCAGACCCTGCTGCCACGGAGAGGGTGCTCAGCAGCAGGCCTTTCATCAGTTGTCTCTTCATGTCTCTAGCCCTTTTCATTGTTGTACCCTCCCCCGGTTAATCGATCGGTAGAGCAAGTGGCAGAATAACCATCGAGCTGAGGCTGCCGCCGGGGAAAATATCGAAAGTGGTCAGTTCTTTCTCGGCGTGGGAGTGCCACACCAGGAAGTAACCGCCGAAGGGATTCAGGCCGCCCTCGCCAGGAGGCAGGCTGGCAGTGTCGCCCAGGAAGGGACTGCCGCTCCACCAGCCGCCGAGGGTAAGATCCTGGGCGCCCGGCAGATTTACGGGGAACTCCTTGTTGTGGTCAGGACAGTATTCCCTGGTAGCCACATCCCAACAGGCTGCACCTGATCCATCATCAAAGCCGTCGCCATTGCCATCCAGACAGGCTGGATTGCTGCAGCTATGAGCCAGATCGGCCCGACCCAGCGGCCCTGTCGTAGTGCCGTAGATATCCCAGTTCAGGTCCTTGCCGGTCCAGGTCCAGATCATGTCCACGGCCTGCTTGGGCGCCGAGTTCAGGGTGTTGTCCGAACGGCCGAGGTCTGCCGTCACACCACCGTCGGAGGACAGCGCCCGTCCGTCGCGGGCGATGAAGAACATGTTCTCGCCGTGGTGATGGAAGGGATGCGGGTCGTGGCCGGCGTTGACCTCGCGCACCAGCACCTTGTCACTCGGATGCGCCAGGGCCAGCGACTGGTAGGGCTGATTGGGAAACAGGGTGTTGAAGTCGCCCTGGAACAGGTCCGGGAACACCCGGCCATTGACAAACCAGATAGCGGCTGCACGATCTGAGCCGGTGACATGGGTGAAGTGACCCCGTTCTATCTCGAAGTGGAGATCCGGGTCGACCTCGGTCAACAGATAGAGGAATTCCTGATCGTAGTCGGTTCCGGCCTCGTTATAGGCGATGCGGTTGGTCATCGCATTGTAGCCTGTCGGACGGACGATGAGCACGCCCTGCAGTCCCATCTCCGCGTGCAGACCGGGGTTGGCCCCGTTCAGGCTGTGGTAGATGTAGGTGCCGGGCTCGGATGCGGTAAAGCTGTAGCTGACCGTCTCTGCCACGCCGCCCAGGGCGTTTTTGTCACGACTCACCTGGGTGACAAGGCCGGGTACCCCACCTGAGGCGCTCACCTGGTGCCCGGTGACCACGATGGACACCGGCTGGGGTACGCCGAAGTTGGTCAGGTTGATGTTTACCACGTCGCCCTGGTTGACGATCAGGGTCGGTGCCGGGTACTGGGGCAGGCCGTAAGTGGATGCCACGTTCGGTTCACCGGGCTGATTGTCGGGGTGGGTGGTATTCGCACCCTGATCCTGGTCCCCAAAGCCCCACATGTGCACGCTGCTGCCGTCCGGCAGGTTCATGTTGAACGGAAAAGCATACAGGTTGAAGGTGGGGCCGGTGATGCCCCGGATATCGTGCGCGGCCTGTGACCCTGCCCACGGCAGGACCAGTGCCAGTCCCATTGCGAGGACGCCCAGGAATCGTCCCGGTTGCTTGAATATTGGTTTCATTATCATCATCTCCTCGTCAGACTCCGGCTATTGCACGACTATCTCGGTGATCATGCCGCCGTCCAGCTGTGTCAGGTTGCTCATCTGGTGCAACTCGGCGGCGTGCAGGAAGTAGGTACCCGCGGCCACATCCGTGGTGTCGATGAGTACGTCGTGGGTCTCACCGCCACCGAAGTTCACCGATGACACATCACGGTAAATGTTCTTGCCGGTCACACCGCGCATCAGGCGCGATCCGGTAGCCACAATCTTCATGGGCAGACCCTGCGCTTTCAGGGTGTAGAAGCGGTCGACACTGACGTTGGATAGCCGCAGCAACAGTGTCTCGCCCTGGGTCACGGTGACGGCGGAGTCCAGGGTCTGGGTAGCCGAACCGTTGTTCAACACCTCACCGCCAGTACCGGTTATCTTGCCGATCGGGTGTCCTGCGACCGGTGCCGTGTTGTCCATCGGAGCCCCGATTTCAGCGACACCAGGATTCAACGGGTCCGCCGCCATCGGCCAGAGCGTCTGCGGGTAACCGCGACCGTTAATCATCGGGTACTTGGCCTCCAGCGCCGCGAACGGCAGCGGTTGCACGAATATACTGGCATCGTGGAAATCCGGGTCAAAGCTTGACACCTGAATGGGCTTCTCCACGTCCCAGCCAGTCGTACCGTCGCCGTCGTTGTAGGTGTAACCCTCTGGCTCCCCGATAGCTGCTCCGCCACCCGGACCACCTTTGCGTCCAGCGATCGCACAGCCCGTCCCGCATCCTGTCACGTCCTGACCCGGATGCACGTAGAGATTGGCCAGCATGCCCATCTCCATGTGCTCACTGGCCTCCACGTGGCAGTGATACATATAGGTTCCAGGCTCGAGCACGTTGTAGTAGTAGGTCAGAGTGGCGCCCATGTTGATACTGATGGAGACCTCCGGCACACCATCGAATACCGTAGCTGCATTCGGGAAACCATGCCAGTGGACGGTGTGCGGGTCGAACAGGTCAGGCCGCATCACCGTACCCACGTTGCTGAGCGAGAGGTAGAACTCATCGCCCTGATCAAGCTCGATCGTTGTACCGGGCCACTCGGCATCCAGGATGCCGTTGCCGATAACATCGCCCGGCGCATCACCGGTCCTTTCGGCAAAGCCGAATATGTACATGGGGTTATCGTCAGACATGACGGCGAAGCTGTCCCCGGCAATCAGGTGCTTGCACACCGCATTCGGGTGGTCCGGATCGGGGCTGTCGATGACAGAGTCACCGTCAGTGTCTCCCGGACACTGGACGTTTACCGCCGCGTTTACCAGGTTCGCTCCGCCCAGTAACGCCAGTGCCACGGCACTCGGTAGGGCTTTTTTGATCAGTTTATTCATTGGCGTTACTCCTTTGGAATTTGTAATCGCCTGTTTGTATACCCTGTGGCCTTCTGACGTCCCCGGCCGGACCGCGCACCTGCTGGCGGTGAAGGTCCGGATACCCGGGAACATCATTTCATGCCACGATTATTTCCTTCCTTATCCTTACCAAATAATTACAACTCTTCCGTTACTGCAATCCGGAAGGTCCCGGTGGCTGGCCCCATGAGGCGCCGAATATGCCATAGTCGGAGAAACCAACGGTGCCGTCCCCGTCGAAATCCGCATCGGGATCATTAGTACTCCACGCGGCACCGAACATGCCATAGTCGGAGAAACCAACGACATTGTCTCCATCCAGGTCGGCATCACACATGTTGCCGTAACCATCCAAGTCGGTATCGCGCTGAGCAGCGTTCGGCACCAGTGTGCAGTTATCCTCGCCATCTGATACACCGTCTGCGTCCGAATCAGCAAGCGGAGCCGGTCCGCCGCCCTCGTCGGCGCCGATGTCGTTGAAGCCGCCGTTCGGCCTCAGGTCGTTGTCAAAGTCTTCAGATAGCCGGCCTGCCGGGACGTTACCGCCCGTGTTGATGGCGAACGAAGGCGCACCGAGGTGGTAGTCAATATAGGTAGTGTTGTCCCCCGGATCGGGTTCGGCACCGGGCTCGAGCAGCGACAGCGGACCGTAGCGCACCTGGATGAAGTTGCCGCCCTCGTCGAAGGCCGCGCCGGTCCCCGGCGTGGTGTTCTCGGGGATAACCAGCGTCAGGCCGGCGTCCTCGTTGAACACGGGGTTGATGAAGGACGGATCGCCCTGGACGTTGCTCGGGTCGTAGCCGCTGGTGTTGGTGAGCAGCGAGGTGATCGGGTTCTGCAGGAACGCAGTCACAACACGGCCGTCCAGCACCGCCAGGTCATCCGAGAACAGGTCCACATCGTCCACGTCACAACCGGTACCGCCGCCTATCGGATCCGCGCAGGAGGCCGGGAACAGGCCGACTTCGATCCCCGGTGTGCCCGGATCGTCAAAGTTCAGCCAGTAGAACGAGCGGTTGTGGTAGGCGATGGTGTTCTGCAGATCCGGATCCGAGAAGTCCAGCCAGTCCGCAGGTACCGGGGCGGTCACATCGGCTGCCATGACGAAGGCCAGGTCCGGGCTGTGCACGCGGGAGACGATACCCGCCGCAAGCGGCGTCGACTCGTTGGTGCTGCCCGGGGCGAAGGCCAGCGCCGCCGTTGCCGTGGAATCGTTATTGGCCACGGTGTTGTTACGGATATCCACCTTCAGGGCATCCTGCAGGGTGATGCCGCCGCCCGCCAGGGCCGCAACGTTGTTGTTGATACCGTTGTTGTACAGGTTGACCGACCACCAGGGTCCCGTATCGGCCGGACTCTGATTCACATCCTCGCCGTTCACCCGCCTGAGGCTGATGCCGCCGCCGTCACCGGCGCCTGCCAGGTTGCCGCGCAGCAGGTTGGCGTCGAGGGTCACGTTGCCGGTGCCAGGTGTCAGTGCCAGCGGCGGAACCACTGTGGTATCCGGCATCAGATCGGGCAGACCACCGATGAAGATACCGCCGCCATCGACAGCGCTGCCCTGACTGAAGGACTCGTTGAAGGCGACGACATTGTCCTCGATCAGACCGTTATCGGAAAGACCCAGGTGGCCGATACCGGCGCCGTCGCCCTGGGTGAAGTTGCCGCACACCCAGTTGTCCTGGACCTTATAGTCATCGGCACCGGTGTGCAGGGCGATACCGCCGCCCGCGCCACCCTGGCCACCGTTCTTGATGACCTGGTTGTGGTGGATGCGGATGCGGTCATTGCTGGCATCGTCATAGACAATGTCACCGATATCGCCAAGCGGGTCAGCCGGATCTTCGATCACATGGCTCAGCGCCGGGTGACCGACACGGATGCCGCCACCATAGATACCGGCGTTGCCGGTGAGGCGGTTATTGCCGATCAGCAGATCCTGAGCATAACCATTGACGACAATGCCGCCGCCGTTACTGGAACCGACGATGGTAAAGCCGTCGATGCGCGCGCCCTGGTTGGCCAGGAGCCCGTATTCCTTGGGATCGGCAGGTGCCTGGGGTTCCAGGCCCAGTACAATGATTCCGGTACCCTCCTCGGTGGGGAAGGAGCCCTCGTCCAGCGCCGGGAAACCGGGCAGCCCGGCCTGCTGGCCCGGCAGCTGCGAGGCTAAAGGCGGATCGTTTGTTATCAGAGCAGCGGTCTTGGCACGCCAGGCCGTGAGTTTTTCGCTCGGCACCTGACGGGCGTTGATGAAGGTATCACCCGCACCCCAGCCCTGCAGTTTGACCGGCTTCCACATAATCACCATTTCGTCGTAACTGCCCGGCGCGACCAGGATCAGGTCGCCGGGTGCCGCCGCATCGATCGCGGCCTGGATGGGGCCGTTAGGTCCTGGTACGACACTGGACACGGCATAAGGGTTGCCGTCCGGGCGCTGACCGACGCCTTCGGCCGTGCCCACCGTCAGGGTCACGCCGATGGGCGATTCGGTGCTGCCATCGGCCGCGGTGACCACCACCTGGTAGTCGCCCGCAGGAAAGGGACTCGGTACGACGCCGTCGATCTGCGCCGCGCTGCAGCTGATGCTTCCCAGCGCCGTGCGCGTGCCGTTGGCGGCCTCGAGCTCGGCATTGGCAAGACCGCCACAGACGAAGCTGTAGTCACGCATAATGGTCCTGTTGCCCATATCTTCGGGGCCTTCCCACTCGGGATTGGGCACCTCGGTCAGGCCCATGGAGTGGATCTCGATCTGCTGCCCCGCCAGCGCGAAGGGTCCGCCGCCGCCACTGACGGCCGCGCGGTTGACGGTGGAGATCACCGGCGTCTGGGTAGGCTGTTCGCAGTCCAGCGGGAACTCGTACACATTGGCGAAGGCTGCAACAGAGACTACCGGTGTATCCAGGTAGGTGGCGCTGCCCGGCATGTACTGGAAGGTGTAGCAGAACTGGCTGTAGGACGGGTCATAGAACGGGTCGAGGGTGAATCCCCCCTGTCCATCCGGGACCGCGCCGGCGTCGTTCATGCAGGACTGCAGCATGTTCGGCGACATACCGCTGGGCATGCCGATGTTGGCCGTGAAGGTGGAGGCCACCATGGCGTTGAAACGACCGAACTCGTCGGCGTAGACGCGGTTCACCTCGGCGCCGTTCCAGTCGTAGAATGCGACCGGGAGCCAGGGTGGCGCGAACTTCTCACTGAAGCTCGGCGCATTCGGATCGAACTCGTTGGCAAGATCATTGAGCATAATGCCCGAGACGTTGGCCGCCACCGGCACATCGGTCATGAGGAAGTATTCTGCCGCCGCATTCTGGCCGCTGGACAGCGGCACCTTCTTGCGGTCGCAAAGCGGACGTGGCTGTTCACTGAACGGTGCAAGCGCGCCCGGATCATCAATATTGGCGACATCGATGAGTTGTCCCTCGTCACCACTGCCGTCCTTGGTCAGGAAGCTGAAGTACTTCGCAACAATTCGTTCGTCACCCACGCAGGCGACCGGCAAGGCCTCGGGCGAAGGAATGTACTCGTCACCGAAATCGACATTGCGGTCCTCTTCCTTGATGTGCTCGAAGCCCGAGGGCGCCGCAGCCTCGACGATATAGTCGCCGGGCAGCAGACCGAGCTGCAGGGTCGCTGCAACTGTAGGCCCGACAGCGGTCTCTACTGCAGCATAGAAGGCCTTAATCTTGGCCGCCGCGCCCGGATTGACCAAGTCCAGATGCTGTGGCCCGGTGCCGTCTAAGTCTATGGCATAGTCTACGAAGGCATAACCTCCGTCGAACACCGCGGGACGGATCTGGTTAAAGTTCCTCAGCCCGTCGTAACAGTCGGTTGGCAGTGCTTCATTGCCGAACTTGAAGAAGGTCTCGCCCTGGCATCCTTCTGGCAGGCTGTCGTCCCAGCTGTCGGTCCAGGTCACCTGGACGGCATCGTGCATGTCGAACACGCCGTTGCCGGCAATTTCAGTACACGTGTTGGTATTGTCTAAGGGAACATCGTCCTGCCAGCCACGGTCCACATCTTCCTGCCCCGGAAAATTATTGAGGGGATAGTTGTCGACATCGGCAAGTCCTGCACACCCGTTGCCGTCGATGTCATCAACAATATTGTCGTCTCCATCCAGGATTCCGTCGCCATCCCAGTCAATGTCGCCCACGCCGGGGAGAGTGAAATTACCCAGCGGGAAAGAATCGATGTCGCCGTCGGCGTACAGGTTGACCTGCACCCGCGGCACACCCGGTTCCCACTCCTCGGCAGCGGCGAACTGCGGCTCGTCCTCGGCGCGGGTGACGGTATTGAAGACTATGCCCGAGATACCGCCGTTTTCACCCACGAAGGTGGGCATCGGGGTGCTGAAGTCAAAGCCCACGTAGTCGGTCTTGCCGAACTGCATGACGCTGGTCTGACCCAGGAAGCCCTGGAAACCAGTGGTCAGCGACGGGCCGGCCTCGGTACGCGAGAGGTTGTTGCCGGTATTGATATTGTCGTCCTCTGTGCCCGGTGGGCAGGTCAGCGTCGCCGGGTCGTAACCCACGGTGGGGCCGTCGGGATCGTTAACCGGATCTACCGGTTCACACTGTGTCTGGGGGGTCAGCTCGTCGAAGGACGGCATGGCCCAGCCGGCATCCGCCGGCACCTCGCCACCCCCGTCGATAACATAGGTGACACCGGTGGCCTTCTTGTTGGCAAAACTCACCTCGGCCACCAGCCAGTGGAAGAATGGGAAGGTCTCGTCGAAGGGGGCGAAGCCCTCGTTGTCGGTCGGGAAATTCTGGTAGATGGTGCCATCGCGCCAGCGCAGGCTCACGTCCTGACTCTCGGGGCCGATGCCGATCTCGTTCGGATCCCAGAAACCATCCTGGTCGTCGTCGTTGAAAATGCCGGTATTGAGGCGCGTGAACCAGTTGAACACGCCCACGTCGCCGTAGTTGCAGCCGGCTATGACGCCGCCGTCACAGTCGGTGCCATTTGCGTCCACAGTAAGGCTGACAAAGCCAATCACGACGTCGAGGTTGGCGTCGAAGATAGTCAGCGTGTAGTTACCCGGGTCCACATCAGGGATGGAAAAGCCGCTGTTTTCATCACAGGGTGCGGCAAAGATACCCTGACCATTCCCCACGCCCAGGTTGTTGAGCCCCACCCAGCAGGCGGGGAAGGAACGGCCGTTGAAGAATTCGGTCGAGGGTGGCCTGGACAAATGGACATCTTTGACCGTGCCAGTGATCGTCGCCCCACCGCCAGGGAGGGGCGGAAAGCCGCCGTCCGCGGTCGACTTGAGAAAGCCGATAGCGACATGGGGGCCGGGTGGCCCGAACTCGACGAAGAAGGGGGGTTCCTTGGCCTTCACCCAGGCGTCGATGACCTTGCTACCCTCGATAGTGCTGGTCTGCTGCCAGTTCGACCCGGTCGGCGGGATCATGATAATGCCGTACTTGGCCGGCACCAGGTTCTCGACCAGCAGGGTACCGTCCGCGTTCGGGTGGATGGTGCCGTCGCCTTCAACGAGTATGATGGGCGCCCCGTCGGGATCGAAACAGCCAAAGTTCGTAGTGGGGTCCCCGTCCGGCTGGCCGTTCTCATCACAGCCCTTTTGATAGGTGGTGCCCAGCGGGTTGCCGAAGGCGTCCTGAATCACCTGGCCACCGGCGATGCCGTACTTCCCGGCGGGCTCCTCGAGGAACAGGCTGAACTGGGTCCAGTCGACGTGCCCAGGCTCCCCGACGGCCGGATTGGCCTCCTCCGGCAGGTCCGGTGCGCCGTTGATGGGGAAATGGTCGTGGAACATGTACATGGCAATCTGGGCGGTCGGGATGGGGTGTTTCTGCACCGTCACTGTGACGGTCTGGGTACCCGCGCCACCATCAATGACCAGCGGCATGCCGCTGATGCTGTAACCCGCGTACGGCAGCACCGAGAGGTAATAGTTCCCATCGAGCACATTGCTGATGGTAGCTGTGCTACTGCCATCGGTGTTGCCTTTCAGACCGGCGCCAGTCGCAAAGTCCCGAGCAGGCGGATGGTAGCTCTTGTGGAAATTAAAGGAGAGAATGTCGGGATCACCGCCCACACCCGGTACCGGATGGTAGGTGGTGTCTTCCTGTAACACCCAGCGGAAACCACTGACGGATGCCCCGGCTGGATCGACAACATTGACGATAAAACTGCCCGCCTGGACCAGTGTCACCGCCAGCAATCCGAATGTCAGCGCCAGGAACCTGGCCACATGGGGTATAACATTTCGGGGACTATTACTCATGTCAGACTCTCCTACCGTTTGAGCAGTTCTGGATATGTTAAAGAATTGATTTTCAACCGGAATTAAGCAACCAACTACCTGGTTTATATTTATTATTTCCAAACTGCATGGCGCTAAATCGCGACCAGCGGCCAAGCTTCCGTATTTTTTGTATTTTTTATCTCTTTTCGCTATGCCCCAAAGTTAGAGCAACAGCGGCTCGATATCACTAAACGAAAACCCTACTTCTGCTGCCCCCCCCCCACTACTCCGTTGGCAGGGAACTTAGTAGGCATTTACCACAGCAACGCTGACAGAATTGCATAGCAGGAAGCTACATACGGTACATACAGTCAGTTCGGCAGAATCCGGTGAAACCCGCGCATAGCAACAAATGGACGTTTGCTCAGTGTCCCGACACAGACGTTCTAATTATCGTTCAGGCTGAGATCCAACTATACGAACCAATAACGGCCAACGAGCAGCAACTCACAGGATGCGAATCAGCCTGGTCGGGTGCCGCAGGTTCAGTGGAGTTTCGGGTCCGCCGCTGGGGGAGCGTCTGCGCCGGTATTGCGTTCCCAGGCAGAAGCCTCGAACTCGGAAGCGCTCTTCATGCGTTGACGAAGGTCCTTGGTGACGATTTCCGCATCGCGCTGATTTTCCACCACCACCGGGTTGATGGTCACAATCAGCTCGGTGCGGCCGACATTTTCGCCAGTGGTCGAGAACAGCTGGCCGAGCCAGGGAATGTCCATCAACAGCGGGATACCGGACTTGGATTCGGTTCGGGTCTCCCTGATCAGCCCGCCCAGCACCACGGTCTGACCGCCGTGGACGGTGACGCTGCTGTCAATGGTGCGCTGCGCGATCGAGACGTTACCGCCGCCGCCGACGGCCGGCTCGCTCCCCGGCAGACTGACCTCCTGACTGATATCCATAGTCACCTGCCCGCCGGCGTTGATGCGCGGGGTGACGGTGAGCAGGGTGCCGGTGTCGCGGAACTGCACCTCGGTGACGATGGGGGCATCCGGGTCGCTGGTGCTCTGCGAGGAGCGGGTGGTGACAGGGATCTGGTCACCGACGCGAATGGTCGCGGTCTGGTTGTCGCGCACCATCACCTGCGGGGCCGAAATGAATTTGACGTTTGACTTGGAGGCCAGCAGATCGAAAAACATGCGGGTTTCATCGCTGTTGTTGAAGATCGCCAGCGCCAGCCCCTCGCCGGCGGCTTCGGCGCCGCCCGGCAGTGGCGTATTGAAGCCCAGTTCGAAGTTGCCGCCGCTCAGAAACCAGCCGACCCCGTAATCCAGTTCATCGTTGAGGGTGACCTCGGAAATAATGGCATTGATCAGCACCTGTCGCGGCTGAATGTCGAGCTGGCGGATCGCCGCCTCGATCATGCGGTAATCCGCCGGGCTGGCCATGACCAGGATGGCGTTGTTGTCCTGATCGGCCATGATGGTGACCAGACCATTGCCCTCACCGGCCACCGTGGTCCCGGCTACCGTTGCCCCATCCGCGGCAGTCGCCACTTCTGGCGCAGTGACGCGCTCCGGATAGTCACCGCCGGCCCCGGCTGCGCCAACCGGTGGTGGTGGCTCGCTGATCTGTCTTGCGGTACGAAAGACGTTGCCGCCGCCCTCCACGCCCGGCGGCAGTTCCGGTATCCCTTCGCTGGTAGACGCCTGCCCGACTTCCTGCACCTGCCCGAACAGTTCCTGGAGCACGGTGGCTATGTTTTCCGCCTTGCCGTACTTGACGTGGTAGACGTACAGGCGGCGCCCGGGCGACGCTTCGGTACCCCAGTCAAACTGCTCGATCAGCCTGCGTACCGCCGCCATGTGTTTCGGCTGGTGGGTAATCACCAGGATGGCGTTCAGCCGTTCGATCGGTACCAGCCGGACAATCCCGGCAAACGGCGTCTGCCCTTCGGCACCAATCACTTTCTCGATTTCGCCGACCAGAACGGCCGCATCGGCATAGTGCAGCGGAAACATGCCGAACGACATGCCCTTCAACCAGTCCACGTCGAAGACCTTGACGGTCTCCACCAAGTGGTCGAGGCGGTAACGCGGACCGGACAGGATCAGCAGGTTGCGCGTTGTGTCGATGCGCAACGTGGTCCCGGCGGGGACAAAAGGTGTGATGATTTTCTCGATCTCGCCGGCCGCCACGTGCTCCAGCGGCACAATCCGCACGCCGAAACCCGCACCCGGCGCCGGCGCTTGTCTGCCCAGCACCGGTGATAAGGCTGCGCCCTCCGCAGCCGCCACCGGTACGATCTTGTACATACCGCGGTCCTGCACCAGCGCCGCCCCGTTCAGTTCAAGCACCGACTCGAGTATCGACAACACCGCGTCCCGGCTGACGGCGCGCGTGGTATGCAGGGTCACCACACCGTCCACACCTGGATCAATGAGATAGTTTTCCTCCAGAATGTCATCAAAGATGACCTTGACGAATTCCCGCAGGCTGGTGGCCTCGAAATTCAGGGTCACATCGCCCGCCGGGAATGTTCTGTCCTGGTCACTTTCGGGAACCTCCGGCAGGAACACGCCGGTGCCGATGCGGACGGCCGGCTTGTCGGCCCGGCCTGGCTCGGCGGAGGTAGAGAAACGGTTATCGGCAGGGGTCTTTGCCGCCGGCGTCGCGGGAACCGTGGCAGGGGGCACTGGTTGCACTGCACGGGATTGTTGTGTGGGGTGCTGCGGTGGTTTTGTGGCACAGGCAGCCATCGTCAAAGCACAGACGAGCATGAACAGTCGGCGAGTCAGGCTGTTTTTCATTATTGCGCTGCTTTCATCCTCGACGGGCGGCTTGCACACCTGCCCCGCTCAGTCATCACCGGACCTACAGGCGATACGCTACTATATCTCAGGTTGAAGGTATAAAAACCGATGAGCCACCAGGATACCGGTTGTATTCGGTATTACTAGCGGCATCAGGGCGTTAACTTTAATATTTCACCTTTCGCCTCAGCCAAGTCAAGTGTAATCTTTATTCAAGCCGGCTGTCACGGGCGTCGATTCACGATTTCTCCTGGTCCGGCACTGTCGGGGAACCTGACATTACTGCTGGCAGTCTCATTCGTGGTGAAATACGCTTCGATGTATTATTACACATTCAATTTGCACTTAGGCTGAGCGTAATTGTGGATAACGGGCATACGGTGGTAAAGACGGCGCAACAGGCAATGAGCGATGCAATCGATGTCCCGCTAAGCGGTGCAGCGAAAAAAGGCTTGTGCGACACTCTGATCGAGTCCGGGAAACTGAGCCCGGATAATGCTGAACGCGCCTTGCGCCTGCAAAGCGGGCAGGACGTCAGGGAACCGATCGGCGCCATCCTCGTCAAGCTGGGCTACGTCACCGAGCGTAACGTGGCGGAATGCCTGGCTGTGCAGCTGGCACTGCCGCTGGTCGAGGCAAAAAACTTTCCGGAAGAGTTACCCGCGGCCGAACAGATCTCCCACAAATTCCTGCAGGACAGCAAAACCCTGATCCTGGCCGAGGACGACGACCACTTGACCGTGGTTATGGCCGACCCCCTGGACAACTATGTAGCGCACGCGCTCAGCCTGCTCACCGGTAAGGAGGTGCAGGCCCAGGTCGGCATCGCCTCGGAAATCGAGCAGGCCCTGGAACAGAGTCACGCCAGAAAAGACGGCGCCGGCGAAACATCGGATGGCGCCGATGACAGCGCCGGCTTCCTGGGTGATGTTGAACACCTCAAGGAACTTGCCAGCGAAGCACCCATCATCAAGCTGGTGAACCTGATCATCAACCGGGCGGCAGAGTCAGGTGCCTCGGACATCCATATCGAGCCCTTCGAAAACCAGCTCAAGGTGCGTTACCGTATCGACGGACTGTTGCGGGAGATGGATACTCCACCGACCGGCTCCACCGCCGCAGTCGTGTCGCGCATCAAAATCATGGCCAATCTGAACATCGCCGAACGCCGACTGCCACAGGACGGCCGCTTCAGAATGCGCGCGCGTGGCAGCGAGCTGGATCTGAGGATCTCGACAGTACCGACCCTGCACGGCGAAAGCGTGGTCCTGCGTCTGCTGCAACGCGACAATGTCGCGCTGGACTTCGGTCCGCTGGGCTTCAGCGCAGAACTCAAACAACGCATGCTCGAGATTCTCGCCATGCCGCACGGTATTCTGCTGGTCACGGGTCCGACCGGCAGCGGCAAGAGCACCACCCTGTACGCGGCGCTGAAACATCTCAATACCCCGGAACGCAAAATACTCACTGTGGAAGACCCGGTGGAGTACTACATCACCGGTGTCAATCAGATTCAGGTCAAACCGCAGATCGGCTTGACCTTCGCCAACGCCTTGCGCTCCATTGTTCGACAGGATCCGGATATCATTATGATCGGCGAGATGCGCGACGAGGAAACCGCCAAAATCGCGGTGGAATCGGCGCTGACCGGACACCTGGTGCTGTCAACGCTGCACACCAACGACGCGGCGGGGAGCATCACCCGCTTGCAGGATATGGGTGTGGAAGAGTACCTGTTGACCTCGACATTGAACGCGGTACAGGCACAGCGCCTGGTGCGCAGGCTGTGCCGGCATTGCCGGCAGCCCTACACCCCGCCCGACGAGGTGGTGCAGCGCTGGCGTCTGCAGCGCTTCAGCGCTAGTGGCGACACCACCCTCTACCGTCCGGCGGGCTGCGAGCACTGCGGGGGCACCGGCTACAGCGGCCGCGCCGCCATTCTCGAGCTGCTGGTGATGACCGACCCGCTGCGGCAGCTGGTGCTGAAGCGCGCTGATGCCGGCATGATCGCCAAGGCTGCCGCTGCCGAGGGTATGGGCTCCATGTTCGATGACGGCCTGCGCAAGGCATTGGCTGGAGACACCTCCATCGACGAGGTGCTGCGCGTAACCCAGGACAGTCGCCAATGACCGTGTTCGCTAACCTGGGCTTGTCACGACCTTAACCACAACGGACACCAAGGTCACAAAGGAACAACATGTTAAGTCATGACCGCAAAAGCACTATAACGCACAGACACTTACCTGAGAACGGGGCGGATGAACGCTGTTATCCCTTATCACAGAAACCGTTGGTGACCTTCGTGCCCTTTGTGGTGAGAGATCGGAGCTAGCCGTGCCGGGATTTCAATACAAGGCGGTGAGCGCTGACGGCGAGGTCGTGCAGGGCACGCTGGAGGGCAGCGACAGAAAGCAGGTGGTGGAACAGCTGCACGCCCTCGGCCAGACGCCGATACGCATAGACGAAGCGGCGCTCCCGGTCAGTGGCGGGCGCAAGCGGCGCCGGCGCAAGCGGCGTCTCAGCGAAGACCAGATTGCCAATGCAACGCGCGAACTGGCTACCCTGCTGCGCGCCGGCCTGCCGCTGGACCGCGCCCTGGGTGTGCTGATCTCTCTGGCCGAAGGCGAACCCATTGCCGAACTGCTGGCTAATGTGCGCAAAGAGGTCAACGGCGGTGCCTCGCTGGCGGATGCCATCGAGAGCCAGGGCGGTGCGTTTAACCGCTTCTACATCAACCTGCTGCGCGCCGGCGAAGCCGGCGGTGCGCTGGAGGCGGTACTCGAGCGGCTGTCGGAACACATGGAGCAGAGCAAGGAAGTCCGCGATGCCATGGTGTCTGCGCTGATCTATCCCGCCATCCTGATCGTCGTCGCCGTGACGTCCATTTTCATTCTGCTCGGTTATGTGGTGCCGCAGTTTACCGAGCTGTTTGAGGACGTTGGCCAGGTACTGCCACTACCCACACGGATCACCATCGCCGTTGGCGAGACCCTGCAGAGTTACGGCTGGGTGGCACTGATTGTGGTCGCGGCGGCCGGCTGGGTCATACGCCGCCAGCTCGAGGACCCACGCGGACGGCGCCGCTGGCACGCCCGCTTCCTCAACCTGCCCCTCGCCGGGGTTATAATCACCCGCGTCGAGGTAGCCCGTTTCGCGCGCACCCTGGGAACTTTGCTGCACAACGGCGTTCCCGTGTTGAAGGCCTTATCCATTGTCAAGGACAGCATAGGCAACCAGGTGATCGCCGACGGCATCGAGCGCGTGGCCGGAAGCCTGAAGGAAGGCCAGAGCCTCGCCGAGCCGCTGGCGGAAGCCGCGCTGTTTCCCCCGTTCGCGATCCACATGATCCGCGTCGGTGAGGAATCCGGGCGCCTGGAGGAATTATTGATGCAGGTAGCAAGCATCTATGACCGGGAGACGCAGGTCACCATCAAACGCACCCTTTCCCTGCTGGAACCCGTGCTCATCCTGGTGCTCGGCATCGTCATTGCGGCGGTCATCATATCCATTCTGATGGCGATACTGGGTATTAATCAGCTGGTATTTTGAACGATAAGGAAAGAGTGAAACATGGCTTATATAAAACAGAAGACAAAACACGGACAACGGGGCTTCACTTTGATCGAACTGCTGGTGGTGCTGGTGATTCTCGGCCTGCTCGCCGGCCTGGTGGGACCGCAGATACTGCGCTACCTCGGCAGCGCCAAGAGCGACACCGCACAGCTGCAGATCGAGGAACTGGGCGCCGGTCTCGACCTGTTCCACCTGGAGGTCGGCCGTTATCCCACCACCGATGAGGGCCTCGCAGCCCTGGTGGAAGAACCCACCGGGGTGAGCAACTGGAACGGACCGTATCTGAAGAAAAAGACCGTCCCCAAGGATCCCTGGGGCAACGATTACAGCTACCGTTCACCCGGCGAGAACAGCATCTATGACCTGTTTTCACTGGGCCAGGACAACATGGAAGGTGGCGAGGATGAAAACGAGGACATCGTCAGCTGGTGATCCACCCGGCTCCCGGTGGCGGGCGCAGCTGCGGCTTTACGCTGCTCGAACTGCTGGTCGTCATGCTCATCGTCGGCCTGTTGGTCGCGCTGGTGCCGCCGCTGTTTTCAGGCGCTGTCCCGGGTGCAAAACTCAAGGCGGCGGTGCGCGATCTGGCGGTCACACTGCGCCTGGCGCGCAACCAGTCGATAACCCGTGACGTGGAGACGCAAGTTTACCTCAACCTGGAATCCCCGGCTTACGCCATCGGCAAACAGGCGCCGCGCGCCTTTCCGGCCGGTGTCGAATTGAAAGTGCCGCCGGTGCCGGGTCAGGGCGCACTGGCGGCAAAGCGCCACGTGGTGCGGTTCTTTTCCGACGGCAGTTCCAGCGGCACGCTGATCACCCTGAGCAGGGGCGCGCGCAGCTACGATATACACGTCGGCTGGTTGACCGGTCGGGTGACCATTATCGAGGACGCCGAGGCCGATGTCCGCTAGACGCGCCGCACAACAGGGCTTCACACTGATTGAAGTGCTGGTTGCCTTCATGATCCTGACGCTTTCACTGAGCGTGCTGTTACGGATCTTTTCAGGCGGCCTGAACAATGTCGCAGTGGCCGGCGATTATGCCCAGGCGGTGCTGCTGGCGGAGTCTCAGCTGGCGGTGGTCGGCCGCAGCGAACCCCTGCTGGTGGGGCAGAGCTACGGTGAATCGGGCGAACAGTTTCGCTGGCGGCGGACCATTGAGAGCTACCTGCCCTGGGAGGACGACACGGCGCTCACGCTGCCGGTGTCGGGTTACCACGTCAGCGTCGAAGTCAGCTGGACCCATAACGGGCGCAACCAGCAGATCACCCTCAACAGCCTGCGGGTACAGAAGCGCCCGCCCGGCGAAGCGCCGGGCTGATGGTATCGCACCCGCGCAACGGCTTATTTACGCGGCCTGCAAAACTATCAAGATCGGCCGGGGCAACAACACGGGACCATGGATTCACGCTGCTGGAGGTACTGGTGGCGGTGGTGATCATGGCCGTGATCATGACCACGGCGTTCGGCGCCCTGCGCCTGGGCGGGCGGAGCTGGGAGGCCGGGGTCACGCGCGCATCCGACAATGAGAGGTTCCGCGCCGTGGCGGATCTGATGCGGCGTCAGGTCAGTCAGGTCATACCCATGACCTGGCCCGGCGGCACCAAAAAGCGGATCGCCTTTGAAGGCGCTTCCGAGCAGCTGCGCTTCGTTTCGCCGGCACCACAACAGCACCGGCAGGCTGGGCTGTTCGAGTACGGTTTGAGCGCGCAACGAGATGGACCCGATACCAACCTGATGTTGTCCTTTATACCCTTCAATCCCGACTCGGAGGCGTTTCAGAGGCCGGCCAACGATCAACGGCTGCTGCTGGTAGCGGGGCTGCAGCGTGTGTCATTTGACTATTTCGGCAGCCCGGCCAACGCCGCGGTCAGGGGCAGGGCCAGGACGAGCACACAGCCACCCAGCTGGTATCCGCGCTGGTCTGCCGATGCTCAGAATTATCCGGATCTGATACGCGTCACCATGGAAGTGAACGAGGGGCAACAGCCCTGGCCGGCGCTGTATCTTGCCTTGCCCGCGGGTGGCAGCCAATGAGACGCCCGGTCCGTCACCGGCACAAACCCGTCCGCTATGGCGACCGGCAGCGCGGCATTGCGCTGGTCGTGGTGCTGTGGCTGGTGGTACTGATCACCGTGATCGGTTCCAGCCACGCGCGTAATATGCGCATCGAAACCAGCCTCGCCTTCAATCACATCGGCACTGCCAGGGCTCGCGCCCTGGCGGAGGCGGGCATCAATCGTGCCATAATGGAATTGTTCGTCGACAATACAGCGACACCCTGGCCACCCGACGGCACCACCCGCCAGCTTCAGTTGGACAGCGGCAGAGTCAACATCGCCATTCGTGATGCCAGCGGCCTGCTGGACCTGAACAAGGCGGACCAGGCTCAGCTGGAGGCGGTGCTGGGCGCAGCGGGTGCCGACGATGCGCTGCGCCAGGAGCTGGCCGATGCCATCCTCGACTGGCGCGATAAAGACACGCTGCGGCGCCTGCATGGCGCGGAAGATACAGACTACCGGCACGCCGACCTTGATTGGGGGTCACGTGACGGGCCGTTTGCCAGTGTCGATGAGTTGCGTTATGTACTGGGTATGACACATGAGCTGTTCGAGCGGCTGGCGCCCTACCTGACCGTGCATTCCGCTCGCCGCGATGTCAACCTGCAATACGCACCAGCCTGGCTGTTCTCGGTACTGACCAGCCGGGAGCGCGAAGTCAACGAAAACCTGACGGATGAAGCCGATGAAAGCCTGGCGGGCAAAGACACGCAGTCTGCCGGACCCTTCCATATCACCGCCTGGGCCACCAGTAACAGGGGTGCGCGGGCATCGCTGGAGGCCGTGCTCAGCATTGCCCGCAGCGGTGAGGAGCCCTATACGATACTCTCCTGGCGTGAGCCGGCCAGGTCGAGGAAAATGACCCCCGAATTACAGGACGCGCATGCAACTCAGTAAACAGAATCTGCACATCAAATTCAGCGCGCCACTGTGGCGGGGCATTGCAGCGTTCTGGTCCTGGTGGGCCGGCGAGCTGCGCGGCATGCTGCCGCCAAAGGTGCGTCGTGCGCTGATGCCCCGCGCCCAGCGCCTGTTCCTGGAACTGGACGGCACCGACCTGGTAATGAGCCAGGGCACGGCGCAAAACAAGGCAGAGCTGACACGCTATACGCTCGAGCAGTCAGAGGCAACGCCGCTGCAGCTGTCGGCAGAAGGGGAGAGTCATCGGCGGGCCCGCGAGCTGGTGTTGTGTCTGCCGGCGGACAAGGTATTAACCCGCTCGCTGACGTTGCCGCTCGCCGCTGAGGAGAATCTGCGCGAGGTTCTATCCTTTGAAATGGACCGCCAGACGCCTTTTACCGCCGAGCATGTGTACTATGATTTTTCCGTCGTCGCACGCTCCGCGGC
>Ga0316198_10000072_pt1 | contig 40900 bp, 28 predicted proteins | sample OudBieAanoxic_MG_FD_204935 | JGI IMG/M metagenome (GOLD analysis project Ga0316198, IMG submission 204935) | Coastal sediment microbial communities from Oude Bieten Haven, Netherlands - site A anoxic | ecosystem: Environmental > Aquatic > Marine > Coastal > Sediment | place: Netherlands... | reverse complement strand
GCATACGGTATGAAATCAGCCCAGTAGGTGTTGACCCACTCTTGGTTGATTTCGGAGCGCTTTCTGGTTTCTTCAGCCAGGGCCTGATCCGATAACGTTGCCGGATCTATGGCGCTTAAGCGCTCAGCCTCGGATATCATACCGGGAATCAGTTCTTCTTCGATTTTCTTACGCAGATGTTTAAGGTTATCGAAGCTACGGTTCAGGCTTAGATACCAGCCGCGCTCGTCTTCGGGATTATCGGAACGCAGGGTAGTAATGGGACGGGATTGAAGTAGAACTAGCGCGTCTTTTTTATAGGTCCATTCGACATCCTGGGGCATTTTGAAAAATTTTTCTGCTTTGCAGGCAGTTTTAAATACGATTTTTGCTTCTTGGGTGTTCAGCGGCGGATGGGCTGATTTTTCTCCAGGCAGCTCCGCCAGGCGGACACCATCTTGGCTTGGAATGATCCAGTGTTTACGCTCCGGGGACGTATGCGAAATAATTGTGTTGCGAAATCGATCCATGACCCAGTGATCCGGTTCGACGGTCCCATCTACAAGCCCCTGGTTTAAGCCGTAAACGGATTCAATAATTCCCTGATTCTCGTCATTGGGATTTCGGGTAAAGACCACCCCGGATCTGTCCCCGGCCACAGTCTCCTGCACCACCACTGCCATCGAACTCTTTTCAACGTCAAGGCCGATTTCCCTTCGGTATAGCAGTGCGGCATCCGACCACAGCGAGGCCCATACCAGGCGTATGTGTTTTAATATCGATTCAACACCGGCCACATTGATAAAGGATTCGTGCAGCCCGGCAAATGAGGATTGAGCGTTGTCTTCTTCCGGCGCCGATGACCGTACGGCTACCGTTCTGCCACGGAATCGTTCGCTGATATCGTTGCGGATTGCCTGTGCCAGATCGTCGGGGAGCGGTTTGGTCAGGAACATATTGCGAATGCGGGTGGCGCAATCCCAGATCTCTTCCCAGCGCATTTCTCTGAAGTCTTTACGATGAAGCTCCAGTAAAATTCGCTCGCGCAGGCCCGTCCTGCGTACATATTCCTGATAGGTATCACTGGTGATGCAAACGGTCGTGGGTATCTTGAAAAGGCCTTTGGCCAGTTGCGATAGCGCATATCCTTTGCCGCCCACGCGGTGACGATCTCCGGGAGTGACTTCTTCAGCGGATAGAATCCAGTTCATGATTCCAGGTGCAGCTCCATAACGTTTTGAAAGTTTCTAACCATATAATAGCTATCCACGGATACCTCTACCAGGGCACATGTCGGCGAGCGCACAAAATCTTCCAAATGGGGATGCTTGGCCTGGTATTGGGTTAATATAATCTCCTTGTCCGCTCCGGTGACTTCTTTGGCCTTGCCAACCGCAGTTACCGAAATGGCCCGATGAAAATCAGAGACCTGGTTGGTGCTGTTATTGACCATAACTGCCACCCGGTGGTCGGCTGTTAAGTTGGCAAACTTACGCGTGGTCTTTGGCGTCACGAAGTAAATATGCCTTAAATCATCGGCAGCATAAAAGGCAACCAGGCTGGCATAGGGCTGGCCGGAATTCTGAGTGGATAAAGCCGCCAGGTTTTGAGAACGGAATAATTCACCCAATTGTCTTCTAAATTGCTTATTCGTTTTCATAGAAGCGATATCCGCATCAGTATTGGACGTTGTTGATTCAGTCAGGCTGAACGGCCGCCGAATCTATTTCCCGTCGCCCACCAGGGGCCGCTCACGGTCTATTTTGAAAAATACCAGAAATTTAGATTCGTCTTTCTCGTCGATGGATTGACGGCGTCGAAGGGACTGCAACAGGTCGGAATCCCGCTCTTCCCGGATTTTGGTTAAAAAAAAGCGTTTCCCTTTGTAACCGGGTCCTTTTTCAATAAACATGTAAGAAGCATGGGGGTTTGACTGAAGGTTACGATGGGTCAGCCGGTCACGCATGATCAGCGCGATGGTTCCGTCATCCATAAAATGAGGCCGGGCATAGATAGCCGCATCGACCCTGCCGTCATTGTCTGCCGTAGACAATATCCCCATACCTTTGATGTTTTCAAAATAATCTTTATGTTCCATGTGAACCTCCGCTTGAAATGACCTTTATCGCTGCACTTATGGGTTTAATCCAAATTCTGTATTTTTTACGCGCCATGTTATTTTAAACGCCATCTGCTTGCCCGGAATTCAAGTGGAATTATCCACCATTGCAGGCACGCTTTTTCTAGTAAATAGGGATTTCAAATCATCAACAATCATATAGAATGACGGCACCAGTAACAGGGTGATCACCGTGGCGAACAATATCCCGAATCCCAGTGAAATTGCCATGGGAATCAGAAACCGCGCCTGGCGGGAAGTTTCGAAAATCATGGGCGCCAATCCGCCAAATGTGGTCAGGGTTGTCAAAAGGATCGGGCGAAAACGGTGGATTCCCGATTCGTGAATAGCCTCGTAGCTCTCCCTTCCGGCCTGGCGCCGGCGGTTGGCGAAATCGATGAGCACCAGGGAGTCATTGATCACAACACCGGAGAGCGCCACCACACCGAACATACTCATGACGCTAAGACTATACCCCATGATGAGGTGCCCAATGACCGCCCCCACGATGCCAAAGGGAATGGCCAACATGATGATGGCGGGCTGGATGAAGCTGTTGAAAGGGACAGCCAGCATAGCGTAGATGATTAGAAGGGCAATCATCAATCCCCGTATGAGGCTTTGCATACTCTCGGTGCGGTCGGCTTGACGTCCTTCGAAGCTATAGGTGAGACCGGGGAACTTGGCCTGCATGGCGGGTAAGGTGTCCGCTTTCAGCGCCTGGAGTACCTGCCCGGATTTACTTCGAGGCTTGGCATCGGCCGTCACCGTGACCACTCGTCGCCCGTTACGGCGATCGATGGTGGTATAGGCCCGGCCCCTGCTGATGGTGACGGCTTCCGACAAGGGAACCTCCTTGCCGGCCGGTGTGCGCAGAATCATCTCTTCCAGGTGGTGCTCGGATATGCGTTCTGCTTTAGGGAGCCGGACCATGACCTTCACCTCGTTGCGGCCCCGTTGCTGACGCAAGGCCTCGGCCCCGTAGTAGGCGTGGCGCACCTGCCGGGCTACTTCCTGGGAACGTAGGCCCAGGCTGCGTGCTTCGGGGCGGATCTGAAAATCAAGCTGTTGCTTTCCATGCGAGAAACCGTCATCGATATCGGTCACGGTGGGAAAAAACCCCAGGGCCGCGGCAACCTCGGCGCTGGCCTTTTCCAGTACTTCCACTTTACGGTGGCTAAGCTCCACGGATATAGAGGCGCCCCGGCCGGGTCCCCCGGCATCCGACTCGAATTTGATTGACTCCAACCCAGCCAGGCTACCGGTCCGATCGCGCCACAATTGCGTCAACCTGGCCGTGGATATGGGTCGTCTGGCCGGCGGTGTCAGGTATACGCGTATCTCGGCCTGGTTGCCATTGATTGTGGCGAAAATTCCTTCGGTCAATTCTTCCCCGCCGTTTTCCGCCACCACTTCCTGGGCCGATTGTACCAGAACCTGCTGCACCGCCTCTGTTTTCTTGACGGCTGTGCCATAGGGAAGTACCGCCGTCACCTTGGCATAGTCGGATTCCACCTTGGGGAAAAGTTCAAACCCCATGCGCCCGCTTTGGATATAGCTCACCGTAATGATAAGGATGGCGACGCCGATACTGACGGTCACATATCGATGGCGCAGAGCGAAATCGAGGAATGGGCCGTATCGGTAACGAACGACGCGGGCAAATAGATCGCTAAACCGCTGCTGCTGCCGATAGATCCAGCCGAAAAGCCCCGACGGCGGTCGCTGCCTCTGGTGGCCGATATGGGCCGGAAGGATAAACAGACTTTCGATCAGGGAAATGGCGAAAACGCCGATAACCACCACCGGAATCTGCTTAAAAATTTTGCCCATGAATCCCGGTACGAAAAGCAGGGGCATGAACGCGACTATATTCGTCAATACACTGAAAGTAACCGGCTTGGCGATTTCGCGTGTGCCATGGACAGCGGCCTGGAACCAAGAGCGGCCCCTCTGGCGATGGTGATACATGTTTTCACCGGCCACAATGGCGTCATCCACCACGATCCCGAGCGTGACGATAAAGGCGAACATCGAGATGATGTTGATGCTGAGGCCCATGAGGGTCAGCAGGAAAAAGGAACCCAGAATGGAGATGGGAATTCCCAGGCTGACCCAGAAAGCCAGCCGGGGCTCCAGGAAAATTGCCAGTAGGATAAAAACCAGCGCAAGGCCGATGTAGCCGTTTCGCAACATGAGATCCATGCGTTGGCGGTAGATATCGGACCGGTCGTTGCGCGCTTCTATATTCAATCCGGGGGGCAGAATGGAATTGATCTCTTCCAACTTGTCCCTAACCGCGTCTGAAACGGATATGGGGGTTTGATCGCCAATCCGGTAAACGTCCAACATAATGGCCGGTTGGCCGTTAAAGGTAGCGAAATTGTCCGACTCTTCAAAGCCGTCCTTGACCCTGGCCATATCTTCCAGCAACACTTCAGTGCCGGAAACGGTGGTGATAATGGGAATTTTACCGAATTCATGCCCAAAATCCCGGCGCTCATTCATTCGCACCAGGATATCCCCGCCTTCGGTCTTGATGGATCCACCGGGCAGCTCCACCGCGGCCCTGCCGATGGCCCGGGCCACCTGTTCCAACGTTAGGTTGTAGGCCCGCAACCGGTCCTGGGGGATCTCGATGCTGATCTCGAAATCGCGGATTCCGGAAAGGTCTACCTGGGCGATGTCGGGATCCTGCACTAACCGGTCCCGGATCTCTTCGGCGGCTTCCCTCAGGATCGCCTCACCTTGATCGCCGTATAACGCCAGGGACACCACATATCGCTTCCGCTGGGCAATCACCACCTTGGGCCGTTCGGCTTCATCCGGAAAAGATGTTATCCGATCGACTTCGTTCTGGATGTCTTGGGCGATGCGTTGAATGTTTTCACCCGCGATGATCTCAACGGTCACCCGGCCGGAGCCTTCATTGGCCGATGCCGTCACTTCCTTGATTCCCTCGAGACCCTGGACTGCCTCCTCGATGGCCAGAATAATACCGCGCTCGACTTCCTCGGGGCTGGCTCCAGGATAGGGAACGGATATACTCACCCTATCTAGCTCGAAATCGGGAAAAACTTCCTTTTTGATATTAATTGCTAAAATCAACCCGCCAATTAGCAAAACGAGCATCAGCAGGTTGGCGGTTACGCTATGCCCCGCCATCCATGCGATGACCCCTTTGGGTGGGTTGTCTTTTTCTGTCTGGTTCATATGGGATTTGGTTTTTTGTTTTTCTCTGCACCCCAGCGTCTCTGCGCGAGAGATAATTTTTTATGATAGATCTTTATTATCACTATCCACCTTGTTTTGTCTTTTCTGCTTGACCCTCGGGTCGCATACCGGCGCCTGCCGCCTCGGTTCTCACCGGCATGCCGGCTACCGGTTTGGAGAGATCCGAAATGATCAACCGATCTCCCGGTTCCAAACCTTCCCTTAGCAGGACTGTATCGGTGTCCCGCCATACGGTTTGCACCGGCCTGATTTCCAGATGATTTCCATCATCCACCAGCCACAAATTTGTGGCGTCCCGCAGGGCACTGCGCGGAATGCGATAGACGTTTTCCAGCATCCGGCCTTCAATTTCAACCCGGACATACTCGCCGAGCAATAGCGGTGGCTGGCCATTAACGGACGATTCCATATCCAGCGGATCCTTGACGGCCACCAGAATACGCGCCATGCGGCCTTCGGTTTCGAGGTCTCCCAGCAGCTTGATGACTTTACCTTGGCGATGGAAACCATTGCGGTACAAGACCCGCACTTCGGACCCCGGGCCATCGTCGGCCCGCGGTATCCTAACCCATGTTAGCCTTTCCACCGGAATCGAAACACGGATCCAGTAGAGATCCGTTCCCACAAGTTCCGCCAGCTGGTCTTGGGTCGATACCTGGGAACCGATTTCAACGTTTTTGGATCGGATAACAGCGTTAAATGGCGCCCGGATAGTGGTTCGGGACAGATCCAGCTGGGCCTGTTTCAATTCGGCCTTGGCCGCCGCCAGATCCGCTTTGGCTTTGGCGAGATGTGGTTTACGCAGGGCCAGTTCAATATCCTTTTCATCCGCCGGTTGGTTCCCCTTGAGCAACTCCCACTCCCGCTTGGCCACATCCTGATAACCCATTTCCAGCTTCAGGGTGTATTCCGAGCTGGCAATGGCACTCTCTCTCCTGGCAATAGCCAGTTTGTGGTCTTGGTCATCAATTTTTATGATTTCCGTGCCCTTTTTGATGTAGCCACCTTCAATAAACTCGGGATGGATCTGAACGACTTCTCCCGCTGCCCTGGATTTTAAGGTCATTTCCCGGGCCGGAATCACCGTACCCATGGCTGTTACTACCACCTGGTGCTGGGTTGGTGAAACCGTCTTGGTGACGACCAACGGCTCAATTTTTGCCGGCGGTCGTTTGCGCGCTTTGGGCGTCGTTTTTTTGATGTAGTTTGCTCCCGCGATTCCCACAGCGATAAATATCACGCACAATAAAATATTGAACGCCCAGCGCCACTTACCTTTCGGGGTCGAAGTTTGATCCTGTGATGCTGTTTGAATCACTTCGGGGGGGTCAGGATTTTTTCCAGTCATCGATGTAAAGTCCCTAAGCTGTTAGATTTTAAATTAACCTCATGATAAACCATCGGGCGCCAGATCCTTTATCCATGCGCCGCCCAATGCCCTGTGCAGGCTGACACGATTCAGCAGCAGTAAAGTTCTTTGCCGGATGAGATCCCGTTCCAGATTTTGGGTGGTCAGCAATTGGGTCAAGACCGGAAGATAATCACTCAGTCCATTGCGATAGCGTTCCACCGCCTCTTCCAGGCCCCGGCGGGCAGCGTCATAGACCTGCTCGAGCGCCTCGATATGGGCGCGCTGTTTGTTTTCGCCAACGAGGGCGTCTTCCACCTCCTTGATTGCCGTCAATACCGTTCGGCGATAGGACCATAGGTTTTCATCCGCCACTGCGACTGTACGGTCAACCTCAGCGGCCCGGCGTCCGCCATCCAAAATAGGTGCGGTCAGATTTCCCGCCAAACTGAGCAGCCAGTTGTTGAAGAGTACGTCCAGATCGCCCTGGCCGTAGATGACCCGTCCCGTAAGCGCGATGGATGGCAAACGATCAGCCCGGGCGGCGGCCACTTGCCAATCCGCCGCTTTTAAACGTGAACCCGCCGACCGGACATCGGGCCGGGTTGCCAGGAGGTCCGCCGGCAGTCCCGTGGCCGGAAGCTCGGCCATTTTGGGCAAATCAGTCTGGGAGATGGCCAGCGCAGTGGTGGGCGGTTTGCCTATCAACACGGCCAGTTCGTGCATCAGGAGCTGTTCCTCGGCCTCTGCCAAGGGAATATCGGCCCTCACGTTTTCCACTACCTGTTTCTGCTGGTAGACATCGAGAGCCGATACCATGGCTTTTCGGAATCTCAATTCGATCAATTCCAGGAAAATCAAATTGGCTTCGAGCTGTTTTTTCAGCAGATTTTTTTCAAGTTGCTGGGAGATAATTCGGATCCAGCGATTCGTCACTTCGGCTGACAACGTGATGGCCGCCGCATGGAGATCTTCCCGCGTGGCGCTAATTTGAAGTATCGCCGCTTCCCGTTTGGAGCGGATGCGCCCCCACAGGTCCAGTTCATAACTGCTCACCAGCCCCAGGGAATATTCCTCGAAACTCTCCGTACCTCCTGACCCTTTATCCGATCTTTGCCGGGCGTAAAGCGCCCCCGCAGTCCCGTTCAAGTCAGGGTAAAGATCGGCTCCGACGATTCTGGCGATTGCCTCTGTTTGCCGGAGCCTGGCCCAGGCCGCCTTCAGGGAGAAACTGTCCGATAACGCTTCGTTTACCAGCCGGTCGAGTTCAGGGGCTTCAAATGTATGCCACCACCTTTGGGCAGGTTCCGCCGGGCCGGTATAGAGGGAGTAAAGTTGGGGCAAATCGCCTTGGGGGCCGGGCCTCTCTTTAGGCCTGAACGGACTGCAGGATACCATGATAAGCACCGCGAGGACAATAGGTGCAATAGGATTGATTCTCTTTACCATATCTTATTGTCGGCCGTTAAATTATTGAAAGTATTGACAAGATAATAAGGGCGCTTGGCCTAGCCTGTAACTTTTTGAAACCCTGAGTTATTTGAGGTTAAGATAACTAATAAAATTAATAAATCAATAAATCCAATCAAAATCAAACCCAATCCGCAAAACCAAGTATCGATTTTTGCATTTTGCCTGCGGTTAGCAGCCTTGTATTTAGTTCAATTGAATTGTAAAACTGATTCCCGATTGGCCTGATTGAAAATGGGATAATCATTGTGAGTCAAACATTCCACTGCCTGAACAGGGAAGAATACCATGAAACTTGATGAGATCCGGAAAAAAATAGATAAAATCGATCGAGAGCTGCTGGTATTGCTCCAGGAACGGATGGGGCTGGCATTAAGAACGAAGAAGCTTAAAGTATCGGTCAGTGATCCCAAACGGGAAAAGGATGTGCTCTCCCGAATCGATCGGATGGATCTGCATCTGGTGGAACGGACGTTTATTCATCACCTGTTGCAGACCATCATGAAGGAAAGTAAAAGGCTCCAGAAAGAAGATCGGCCGCTGGTTGCCTTCCAGGGAGAGCATGGCGCTTATGGCGAACTTGCCGCCCGGAACCTGGTTCCCGGCGGGGCCTATATCCCTTGCATGGAATTTACCGATGTATTCCAGGGGGTTGAAAACGGCTACCTGGATATGGGTGTGGTTCCCGTAGAAAACTCCCTGGAAGGAGCCGTCACCCAGGTGAATGACCTCTTGACCAGCACTCATCTTAAAGTCGTGGGCGAGTCTATCATTAAAGTAAACCATTGCCTTATCACGCTAAAGTCGACCGGGTTTAAGGAAATCCTCCAGGTTTTTTCCCACCCCCAAGCCCTGGCCCAGTGCCGAAATTTTTTAGCAAGTCATAACCTGGAGCCCCGACCCTATTACGATACCGCCGGGGCGGCCAAAATGCTGGCTAGGGAGAGTCCCAAGGCCACGGCGGCCATCGCCAGCGATTTATGTGCCGATCTGTACGATCTGGCGGTGTTAGAAACAGGTATCGCCGATGGGCCCTCCAACTCCACCCGGTTTTTGTTGCTGTCAAAAGAAGCGTTTCAAAAAGAGGGCGACAAAACGTCCATCATCTTTGCCACACCTCATCAGGCCGGCCGGCTCTACACCGTCCTCGGCCTGTTTGCCGAGGCGGATATTAATTTAACCCGAATTGCTTCCATGCCGCTTCGATCGAATCCGGGTAATTACAGTTTTTTTCTCGACTTTGAAGGGTCCCAGAACGATCAAAAGGTCAAAAATGTGCTGAAGCAAATGGATAAATTGACAATTACCCTGAAGAATTTGGGGAGTTATCCGGCTTCAAAAAATAAAACCAGCTGATATCCTACTTGACAGGCCGAAGCTGATTTGAGATGGTCGCGAAATTAAACTATCATGTCCCGAAACGAGAGGTACCATTCATGTCAATATTAGGCGTCGGAAATTGATCAGCCTACGGTGGAAAAGACTGCGCATTCGAAATAAAATTTGCGCGTTGCTTTTCATTGCCCTTCTCGTCTCTTTTCAATCGTCCCCAGCGTTCGGGGACTTAAAATATAACCTTCTGCTTGAAAGTCATTTACCAACGACCTGGTCGGAGATCACAACCGAAAGTAATGACTACCGGTTGGCCGCCACATCTATAGCTTCGGAAGATATGAAAAATGACCAGCCACAGTTAGAGGCGATCAACATCCCCCTTGATCCCCATCGAAACGTATTCAATATTCCCGAAGGCCGTCTTTTCGGTAGATATACCTTTCTCGCCCGGGATACGGGCTTTCTTATCATTCCGGCGGCGATTATCATCGGTGGGTTGTATTATGCCCCGGAAAGTGTTTCCAACTGGTCTAAAGAAGACAAAGATAACTCTTTAAGTGATCTGGGTGATAAGTGGTGGGACAATGTTTCCAATGGGCCGGTTTGGGATGAAGATGACTTGTGGCTCAACTTGATTGCCCACCCCTACTGGGGCGCCACCTATTACTTGCATTCGCGCCATTATGCGTATAATAAGTGGGAATCGTTCTGGTACTCCTTTTTTGTTTCTAACATCTTGTATGAATATGGCGTGGAAGCCTTCGCGGAAGAACCCTCTATCCAAGATTTGATTTTAACGCCCCTCGGTGGCTGGCTAGTGGGAGAATATATTTTTTTACCCATCGAAGCCAAAATCATAAAGAACGGCAATAGGCTCTGGGGAAGCAAAATACTTGGGAGAACGCTTCGATTCGTCATGGATCCGATCGGATCCATCATTCGTCCTTTAAGACGTCTTACGACAAGAACATCCGGCCACAAATCATCTCAGGATTCCTCTATCGCCCCCGTCCAGGTTTATCCCCTTGTGGGAGAAAATATAGTCGGGCTGCAAATCCGATTTCCCATTGAATGAGCGCTAATAGTTCACTTCTTCCTGATTAGTTGTCAGCGCCATCAGCATCGCAAGCATAATCACGAAAAATGCAACAAACAGGTTGCGTCCGAAGATTGTTTCGGTCAGGCCAAAATGAATGTATCCCACGGCAAGAACAAGCCCGGCATAGGCCGCCGGTTTATTTGGCCCCGATCCCCTGATCCGTTGGAAAAAAATGTAAACTGGCAGGATAAAAACAGATATTAAAATACCGATTCCGACGACACCACAATCCACCAGCACAGCAAAATAGATGCTATGCGGCTGGGTATGATAAACATCGACCGCATAAGGTAGCTGTCCTTCGCGGGACATTCTCAAAATGGTCGGGTAGTACCCTCCCGGCCCGATACCCAACAACAGGTGGTCTTTGACCATTTGCCAGGATGCATCCCAGGATGCCAGCCGTAACCCCACGCTGTTCTCAATGGTAACGTCTCCTTTTGCAAATTTCCGGAGATCGTTCTGAGCGAATTCAAATCGCTGAGCCACTCCGGTTTCAGGGATATTATAGGCTGCCAACAACGCCACACCAAACGTGCCGATGATCAATGCGAGCTCAAGACGTCTCAGGTTCTTTCCCAGATGATATAAAGTGATACCTAAAAAGGCGGGAATCGCAATCCAGGCGCCGCGACTCCCCGTTAAAATACTCGAAACCGTCCCTAAAAAAAAACCAGCCAGGGGAACAATTATTAGTAATAAATGTTGCCGGCGAAAATAATGGTACCCCTGGATGGCCATGAATGCCATGGTCAGGGAGAGACAGCCGAACATAATGGGGTTATAGGCTCCGCGGACCCGATATTCAATGTCAACCCAGCCAAAATCAATCAGCGCATAACATCCGACCAGTATACCGCCCAAAGTGACACCCCACCACAACACCCATGCGGGTATATGAATACGCCTGAACAAGAAATAAATTGGGATAAAGGTTAAAAGATACGTTTTCTTTTCAAAATGTGTTCCTCTGATCTCTCCCAGTACCCCAGTCAACGAATTGACAACCGCCGACAAGAGGTAAATCACCATGTAGGCAGCAAACACGGTCATCAGCCATTTTTCATTACGGGAAAACGATGGCCGTGGTTTTTGAAAAACAACCCCAAGGCCCGCCAGCGTCATCAGGACCAGCGTGCCGCTACCCATGCTCTTGTAAAGGTTTGCTAACCCGGGAAAGAGAATTAAAAGAGTAAAAAGAAAGCCCCGAAAATAGTTATTCTGAATCATTTAATGATATTCCCCTCGGCTATCACTGCGTCTATCTTTTCCTTCACGGCCGCAACGGTAACAAACTCGATGGCTTCCGGATCCCGCACGCGCTTCCCCCATCGGATCTCATCCACTGATTTCCCGAATGTTTTCAGAACGGCCTCGGGATAGGCATTTACTACCCACTTTTGAAATAGATAGGGACCCCCACGCAAAGGGTTACCGGCAACATAAAACCCGATCGGCGGTACACCCTGGGCATTGGCCAGGTGGATCGGCCCCGAGTCAGGGGATATCACGGCCACTGATCGTTCGATCAATGCCAGCAATTGCTTGATGCTCGTTTGGCCGATAAGATTCACCGGTGAATGGGTCGAATGATGCCGAATCCGGCGGCCGATCTCAATTTCCTCCTCAGTCGAGCCACCCGTCAGGATTGTTTGAAGACCGTAGCGATGAAAAGCATAGTCGATAATCTGGGCGTATTTTCGAACCGGCCAGTTACGCCAATTTCTGAAACGGATACTGGCGCACGGACTGACAACAAGATAATCTCTTTTCATGCCGCCGAGCCTTCGATCCACATGTGTCCGCGCATCTTCGGGAATGGGGATATCCCATACGAGCTCACGCTGATCAAGCCCGATGGCTTCCAGAAAAGCAAAATAACCATCGATCACATGGGGATGTCTCAAAGCCTTGGTGGTTGCATGGGTAAACAGCCACTGAAAATCCTTGGCCATCCGGGGGTGAAACCCCAATCTGATCTGGGCGGGAATGGCAAGGGAAATCAAGCTGGCTCGCAGCGCCGACTGCATCTGTAGCAATACTGAAAACCGGCGCCCAACCATTTTTTTTCTCAACTTGACAATACCGCCCAATCCCGATTTTTTATCGTATTCAATAAATTCGATCCCTTTGATATCGCCGACCAGTTGATGCTCCACCCGTCCGATCACCCAGGTAACCCGCGTCCGTGGCCAATGTTTCCGGAGGGTTCGAACGATCGGTACCATGTTGCAGACATCCCCCAGGGCCGACAATCTCAGGATGCAGATGCTTTCAGGAGCAATTTTAAAGGGCAGATTCGTTTTCATGCAGATTCAATATCGTGATGTCTCGTTGATCGCATTTGAAACGACCGTATTGTTCTGCCTGGCATCATCGATGATACCGGTGGCTAAACCGAATATCTGATTTGGACCGAAATCGATATGGCATCGCATTTGAATCGCGCCCTTGAGGTAATCTACCCTCGCATTAAACAAAGCGAAACCGGCCGCCAGCGGTGATTTTGGCAAATAAAAATCATCCCAAACAATTGTCACATCCGCTCCTTGTTCATACCCACCGATAATATCCCAGTTGTTTCCTGACCTTTAACCGGCGCAACAGGTTTAGTGGTTTTCGGGCTAAATTCTGATATTCCTGCTCAATGAATCGATTCGTTGCCTCGAGAACCCGAAAGCTGGAGCGGCCGTCCCGGTAAGGATGAATATGCTGGGTATATTTCCGAATCGCCGCCATGAGTGTTTGCGGTTTTGAGAGGGCATACTCTATGGCCGCTGCCAGCTCGGACGGATCGGTAATGTTCACCAGGTGGGGTCCGGGGCGCCGGTTCTGAAATGTGACCGCCGGTTTTTGCTGCAAGCAGAACTCGGAAATGATCGAAGATGTATCCGAGACGATGACATCCGCCTTCTGAAGCAGCGGAATGGTGTCATCGGTCTCGATCAACCTTAAATCATCACTCTGGATAGCCTGATAACGCGCCACGACGGATCTGTCCATCTTGGGATGAAAGTTTACGATCCATTTCCATTTTCCCGTGGCAGCTATATTGCGAACGGTCTTCCGTAATGGATCGGCGGCGCTCAGTCGGGGTGTAAAAGTAGATGTAAAAAGAACAACGGGACGCTTGCTTTCTTTTCGAGGCGGTGGTTTCTCGAACAACGGGTCCATTTTGGGCCATCCGGTTTCAATCACACGGAAAAACCCATACTTTTGCGCCAATTGCTGAAAATACCGGGTGGTATCAGGTCCCTGGGTGCAATAAAGATCAAAAAAACCGCGAATCCGGTAATGTCCTCTACTACTTTTCCGCTTACGGGCATTAAACCCGTGGAACACTTCCACTTTAACTCCGGGGAAGAAATCAGGTACAACATTGCCTGGTACTAAGACAGCACAGGGGTTGTATTGCTTTACAGCCCTTACCGTTTCAAGCACTCGCTCATCTGTCTTTAAATATTTTTTCCATGGACCGTCCATAAACCAAGCCACCTTATCTCCGCGCTGGCGAATCGCTTTTTGGATCGGGCGTAAAATCGAGAAAGCGTATAGTTGGCTGACAAATAAAAGATACGATCGCATGGTTTAATCCGGAATACCATTAAGTGCCGGTCATCAAGACTTAAGTTTATTTTATCTCCATATTCCGTTTTTCGATCAGTTCCTGACGCCGCAACGTCCATAAACCGGCATACTTGTTAAACGCACCCTGACTGTAAAGCACGGCCACTAAAAAACCAACCCGACCATCCATAAATCCCCCGCGGATAAAATATATTTGAATGAATACCCAAAAAGCCCGGAAAGCGGCTCCGGTCAGTCCCTGCCCTTTTTTACCCACTTGGTATCGTTTCTGGGCACCAAGCCAGGCATAGTTTGCATTTTTGCGCAGGTAATGCCCGAAATCCCGATGGGTATAATGAAGCAGGCGTCCATTTAGTCTTCCGATTTTTCCGGGTGGCAGGATAATTTTTTCATGGACCTGATCGTTGCTGAAGCGTGCCCCCTTGCGGCGGAATAGACGTAAGTTAGCCCTGGCACTGCGCCCGTAGTCAAGCCTTTTCCCGAAAACAGTCACTGCCCAGGGGAGTCGAAAAGCAATTTCCGGTGGGTCCTCGCGCAACATCACACGAATCTCGTCTTGAAGCTTTGGCGTCAAGGCCTCATCCGCATCGATGGAGAGGACCCACTCCCCTTTGGCCACCTCCAGGGCTCTTTGCTTTTGAGGTCCATATCCCGGCCAATCGGTTTTATAGACCTGGTCAGTAAACCGTCTGGCGACTTCCACCGTCTCGTCGGTGCTGCCGCTATCCAGAACGATAATTTCATCTGCCACTGGCATCACCGAAGACAGGCATGTTGCAATACGGTCCGCTTCATCCTGGGCGATAATGATCACCGAGAGAGACTGCTTTTGATCCCGTTTTGTCATGGTTTGATGCGTTCCTTTGGAAACTTTAACCTGTATCCGGGTGCCTGTTCGGTTTACTCAAGATGGTCATTTAGGAAAAAATCAACGATCCGTTGGGAAACATTGCCCTCGTCGTTTATCGGATCATGGTGGTTATATAGCAAACCCTACCGGCATTTAAATCTCGGCGGTATTCAATGGTATCCGCCGGGCAATTGGATAATATCGGCTGGTAAGGTACCCGGGTAGCGGTACTTTTGTTTTAGCCGAATCAGCAAACCAATTTCTTTACTTATCATTTGCGTCTTGCGGCACCAGCACCGCCTGAGCGTTGCTGCTGTCAATCTTCAGTATCATGGGACGATCGGGGGTTACGTGGCGGACATGGGTGGTCTCTTCAACTATGGAAAGGCTATCAAGCCACTGCCAGTTAATTGAATCCCCCGCGTCAGCGCGGACGGTGATATACTTGATTCCCAACGAGGTGATATTGTGAAAAAAATGAGAGCCTTGGGATGGATCCGCTTGCAGGTTTTTCACTGATGTTTCAATAATGGTATCCACCCCCGCAATATGGCGCCATGTAACCGGGATTCCCAGCCAACGATCCGCCGATCCCCAGCGGCCGGGTCCGATGAGAATGTATTTACGCCCAGCTTTTTCCAGTTTACCGTTGATGGCTCCGATTTCACCGACCATCTCAACCGTGCGGGACGAATCGAAATCATCGGGCTTGACATAAACGATATCGCTGATTCGATCCGAGTGGCTGATCCCCAGCGCCTGTCGCGAAAAGATCATCGCCCTATCGATGTCCTCCCGGCGGATGCGAACACCGTCGTTTTTCCATCTGACGGCCATGGGGCGTATCTGAACCAGACTAAAAACTGCTTTCCGACTCTGGTCGGTAGCAAGATGGGCACAAAATTCGATCTCGACATGTTCACCCAATCCTTTTCGTCCAATCTCAAGCACTTCGGAAAGAATTTTGGCCAGGGGAAAGGCCTTGTGCTTTAAGATTCGTGCGAATGTCATCACAGGATATCCATCCGGATGCCAGGCGTCCCGGATACGGTGGTCCTGGGGATGATATGTGCTGGCAAGATACCTGACGGCCGGATGGTCGGCCATGTCGTCGATATCCAGTCGGGTCAAGGTGGCATCGTCGGCTTTGGCAAAATCATCCGGAAATCCTTTCATATTCAGGGCGTACGCGTACCGCTGAGCATTTTTAAGCATATCATCCACAGTGGAAAATTGGGGCAATAGCTCGGGATATTTGGGACAAAACCGCAGCACATCCATTCCTTCAACCACGGTCTTTCCAAGGCCCATGGCAATGTGAGCGATACCGTCTTCGGCCTTCATGGGTGCCACCGGATAGAAATTAAATGATTTGGCCACTCCGGCAAAGGTCGGGTAAAAATACCCATCGTGCGCATCACCCATTAACCGCTGGATCACAACGGCCATTTTCTCTTCCTCGGTCCGGTGAAGGGTATTACGTGCAAAAGATCTGGAATCTTTCAAAAAAGTGGACGCATAGACACATTTAATCGCCTGGATTAACTGCTCGATGCGTTTGGTGAGCGAAGGGTCGTTATTAGGAATCATATACGTCCGATAGATGCCGGCAAACGGATGAAAGTAGGCATCCTCGAGCAGGCTGGATGATCTTACGGCCAACGGAAACGTATTGTATTCGAGATATTTTTTTAGATCCCGGTAGAGCCAATCGGGGAAATGGCTATTTAAAAAAATATCACAGACTTCGTCGTCGCTCGGATCAGTTTCAGTAATTCCGTCCAGTCGATTTTCGGTCATGAACGCATCGAACCCTTCCGTGGACACGACCATCGTTTCCGGCACCATAATATTCACTTCGGGAAACTTTTCCTGCAATTGCCTCGACTCCTTCAGCATCATTGCCAGAAATGCCAGGCCCCGGGCCTTGCCACCCAATGACCCGCGTCCGATCTTGACGAAATCGATATCCGGATCGTAATCAGATAAATCAAAATCGGTAATTATTCCCCGCTGACGCCCCTTGCGGCGTTCATGAAAACAGGCCACCAGAAAATTTCTAGCGTCGGAAATATTTGAAAAATCGGCAATTTTGTAAGGCCTGATCTTGGTGGCCAGTAAAATTTCCGATCGCGCCATCAACCAGGTGGAATAATGATTATGTTTAGCATGGTAAATGAGCGACTCATCAGGGACAGAAGGCAATACTTCCTCCATGCCTCTTAAATTCGATGCCCTGGCCACTTCCCGGCCGTCGGGCATGCGAAAAATGAATTCCCCGAAACCCAGATATTGAACGAAAAACGAACGAATTTGGCTATGAAGAGCCGGACTGTTTTTATTCACGAACATGGCCGATATGGATTCGGCCTTTTCCCGGTTCTCTTCCTCCGATGAAAACATTAGCAATTGCACATCCGGCGAATCCTCTTTAATCATGGACAACAGTTCAAGGCCGGCATGGGCATATACTTCACCGTCCTTAGGAAACCGGGCATCGGACAGGATACTGAGCAGATAAGGTTTATACTGCTCGTATAAACTGACCGCTTCTTCATAAGACATAGCTGTCAAGATTTTCGGACGCGCCCTCATCCGAAGTAACCGATGTTCCTCATTTAAGGCGTCTTCCATTACCGCCTGGGTTTGCATGACGATCTCTTTATATAAAAGCGGCAGCACGGATGAGTAGTAATACGGCGAGTCCTCCACCATGATAATGACCCGGACGCGGGCCAATTCGGTATCACGGGCAATATTCCAGCGATCCTCCAGGTTCTTTACCTGGGCCAGCAATAAATCTGCATTTCCGTTCCAGAACAAAGTCCGGTCATATGAATCGCTTGTGTAATATTCCTGATCCACCACCATGTCGGCGTGATTATGGGTCAGCAGAAAAATGGGGAGCTTCGGGTATCTTTTCTTGGCCTGACGGGCAAATGCATGGGGCTCCATTCCATCGACACGAGGCGTCGTGATAACAAAATCAAATTTTTTTTCCTTAAGACGAGAAAACGCTTCGACGGCTGTGGAAACCCAGGTGAGCCGGGGAGGGCGGGATAGGTTTAAGCCTCTATATTCTTTAATAATTCGCTCGGCCAGCCGCCCTTCCTCTTCTAAAATAAACGCATCATACGGACTGGAAAGAAGCAGGATATCACTGACTTTTTGGGCCATTAATTCGTGAAAAACCTTGAATGACAAGTCAAAATCTTCGGTCGTTGTTTTATTTGGAAATTCCATACATCCTCAAGTAAGTTTTTCTTCGATTATAGAAGAAATAACCGCATATTTCAACCGGCTATCATTGACTCAATGGGCGGTAACTGCTTTTTTTCGATTGCCTTTCATCGGATTTTCCATGAATTTACACCAGTAGTGTATCTAGAACCCCAGGTAAAATGTAATTCTAATTGCAAATTGGATGGGATGTTTCATGAAACCGTATGCCCTGCCAGGCGTTTCGTTGGATCATGGTTTTCCGGATCAAATCAAGGGTCTGGGATTTGTTAAGGGACCAGCGGGGCGCCACGAGCTCTTCCCGATGCGGATCTCCGGTCAAACGGTGGATAACCATATCAGCGGGTAAGCGTTCAAGCACATCGCACACGAGGGACACATAACCTTTCTGTTCCAGACAAGCATAGCGCCTTTGCCGATACAACCGCTCAAGGGGTGTCCCCTTTATGATGTAAAGCAGATGTATTTTAACTCCATCAATGTCGAGAGCCGCCACCGTCCGCGCAGTCCGGTGTATTTTTTTCCGGTCTTCCCCGGGCAGACCCAGGATCAGGTGAGTGCAAACTTGAATCCCCCGTCCTTGGGTTAGCGCCACGGCATCGGTAAAACAACGAAAATCATGCCCTCGTTGAATAAGTCGTAAAGTATCATCATGCATGCTTTGCAAGCCATATTCAATCCACACCAGGCGGTTTTTGGCATAAGATTCCAGAAGCGATAGAACCGCTTCATCGACGCAATCCGGCCGGGTACCGATGGAAAGTCCCACCACGTCTTTCACGGCCAGAGCCTCGTCGTACAGCCTGGCCAGGGTCTCCACCGGTGCATATGTGTTGGTAAAGGATTGAAAATAGACAATAAATTTTTTGGCACGGTACCGTCTGGATAAAAATGCTTTACCCGCCCGAATCTGTTGGGACACAGACAACCCGCTGGCATAAGCACCGGTTCCCGATCCTTTTTGGTTGCAATAAATGCACCCGCCCCGGCCGACCGTCCCGTCCCGGTTGGGACAGGTCAAACCAGCGTCCACCGAAATTTTCTGAACCCGGCAGCCGAACCGCCTACGAAAATAGGTGTTCAGATCGTAATATCTATAGTCGGTATTCATCTCTATTACTTGACCGCAAAGATCGAGGATAATAATATCAGCGGTAACTGATCAGATATTATATATCGTGAAGGTTGAAAGATGAAGGCAAATAAAATGGCAATCTAGCCTTTTATATTCACCCAAATGGAAAATACTTATTATTGCCGGCAAAGTGGGACCCTTTTGCACTTTGGTATTCGACCTTTTACCTAAAATCCGGATAATAAAAAACGACTCAGAATTCTTAAACAATAACATACTAAACCATGACAACCTTTTATTCAAATCGGTATGACATTGTCATTGTCGGTGCCGGCCATGCCGGCTGTGAAGCGGCCCTGGCAGCAGCCCGGATGGGGCACCAGGTTCTGCTTCTCGCCATCGACCTGGATAAAGTGGCGGCCATGCCCTGCAGCCCATCCATCGGCGGGATGGCCAAAGGACAACTGGTCCGGGAAGTGGACGCTTTAGGCGGCCAGATGGCCCGTGTCACCGACCAAACCGCTATCCAGTATCGTCTTCTCAACACAAAAAAGGGGCCTGCCGTCCACTCTTCCCGCACCCAGAACGATAAAAATCGTTATCATGCGGTAATGAAAGGCGTAGTGGAGAAGCAACCTAACCTTGATCTTAAACAGGCCCTCGTCGAACAGCTGGTGATCGAGGGTGGGCAGGTATCAGGTGTGATCGACCAGACCGGTTTCGGCTATCAGGCGCAGGCGGTAATCTTGGCGACAGGCACTTTCCTAAGCGGCCTCATCCATATCGGTTCTCACTCCATCAGAGCCGGACGGGCCGGGGAGTTCGCCTCCTATGGTCTACCTAAACAGATGCGACAGCTCGGTTTCAAGCTCGGTCGTATGAAAACAGGGACTCCCCCCCGGCTTAAAAAAACCAGCATTGACTTTTCCAAATTCATCGCCCAGGTGCCCGATGACGCCCCCCGCCCTTTTTCCATTTTCTCCAAAGAGATCAATCCGCCCCAATTACCCAGCTATCTGGGTTACACCAATCCGAGGTCGCATCGACTGGTCGCCAAGAACCTGAAGCGTTCCGCCTTGTACGGTGGCATGATTCAAGGGGTGTCAGCCCGCTACTGCCCCTCTTTCGAAGATAAAATCGTTAGGTTTCCCGACCGGCAACGGCATCAAGTCATCCTTCAACCCGAGGGGATCGATACTGACGAAATATATGCCAGCGGCCTGGGTAACAGTCTGCCCATGGAAGTCCAAATACCATTTGTCCGATCTGTGGAGGGCCTCGAAGAAGCCGAAATCATGCGTCCCGCCTATGCCATCGAGTATGATTACGTCAATCCGATCGAACTCAAGCCAACCTTGGAAACCAAAGCTGTTTCCGGCCTGTATATGGCAGGGCAAATAAATGGGACTTCCGGATACGAAGAAGCGGGCGCCCAGGGGATCTGGGCCGGCATCAATGCGGCTGGCCGCATTCAGGGCCGCCCGCCGTTTATTCTGGATCGATCCCAGGCATATATGGGTGTCATGATTGACGACCTGGTGACGCGGGGCACCCGAGAACCCTACCGTATGTTTACTTCGCGGGCGGAATACCGGTTGATGTTGCGGGAAGACAACGCTGATCTAAGATTAGCTGAAATCGGCCATGATTTAGGGTTGGTCGATGGTGATACGACCCAGAAAATCCGGGAACGAAAAAAGAAGATCGCGGCGGAAATCAACAGGGTCAACCGTACCGTTATCAGACCGACCGATACGGTTAATCGATATCTTGAATCCCGGGGGACCTCGCCGCTGAAAAACGGCACATCCTTGGGCCGGATTTTAAAACGGGCCGAACTCGATTATAACGCAGTGCAAACACTGGCTCCCGCCCCAAACCCTTTGTCAGCAGCGGTGGCGGAGCAGGTTCAAATCGAAATAAAATACGAAGGATACATAAATAGACAATTAAAGGAAATCGAACGGTACAAAAATTTAGAACAAATAAAAATTCCTGATGCGTTTGTTTTTGATAATGTGCCCGGTTTATCAAACGAATTAAAACAAAAGCTTGGCGAGATCGGTCCTTCTTCTTTGGGCCAGGCTATACGAATCGATGGTATGACGCCAGCCGCCATTTCGGTTCTTATGGTGGCGTTAAAAGTGCACAATCCATCTCGCCTGGTCAAAAAGGATTCAGAATCAACTTGACATTAGCACTATTTTAACTATTTTGAGATAGTTATGTTCAGATTGGTGAATGTCAAACGATAAAGGAAAACCACATGGCCGAAGCGAATTATTACAAAGTGTTAGGGGTCGATAAAAAGGCTACCGATGAAGAAATAAAAAAGGCGTATCGAAAACTCGCGATGAAATATCATCCCGACCATACCAAGGGCGACAAGGCGGGAGAAGAAAAATTTAAAAAAATCAGCGAGGCTTATGCCGTCCTGAGTGACAAGGAAAAACGGAACCAATACGATACGTTCGGCTCGGCCGGATTCCAACAGCGATATTCCCAGGAAGATATTTTTCGCAATTTCGATTTCAGTGATATATTTAGAGAATTTGGATTCGGCGGCCAGAAACAAGGCGGAGTGCGCTTTACTTTCGGCGGTGGGGGCGGCAGCCCGTTTGGAAATTTCGGTGGTTCCAGATCTGCGCAACACCCTGTAAAAGGAACCGATTTAGTCTATGAATTACCCCTTACCATATCGGAAGTGATCAGCGGCGCCGAAAAAACAGTCAGTTTTAAACATAGCGGTCGGGTTGAAAATTTAACGGTTAAGATCCCTAAAGGGATGGTCACCGGTAAAAAGCTGCGCCTGACCGGTAAAGGTGAACCGAGCCCGTATGGCGGACCGGCGGGGGATCTTTTTATTAATGCAACCATTGCTCCAGATCCTTTTTTTTCAGTGAAGGGAACCGATCTTTATCTCAAACGAAAGATTCGCTTAACAGAGACCTTGATGGGAACGAGCATTACCGTGCGAACACCGGATGGTATTGAGAAACGGCTTAAGATTCCAGCAGGGACAAAACATCAGACCAAAATGCGCTTGGCTGGCCAGGGCTTGCCCATAATGAACACAAATCGCCGGGGAGATCTATTCATTAGAATCGAAGTTGATATTCCCAATCAACTTTCCAAAGATCAGAAAGAACTCGTAGAAAAACTGGCCAAGACGGGTTTGTGACTAAGATGTTTCAATTCTTATCGATAAAATTAAATTGACAAAAGACGCTAATATTGATTTAGACGATAAGAATTTGTTATTAATAGAAGATATGGCGATACGGCCATAGCCTTACAATATCTGCTTGCTTACTTACATTCTTGTAATCCGAAATCCGTGAAGGTATGTGCATTGGTAAATAAATTTGGGAACCTTGATAGAAACATTGCCCTCGGTGGCAACTGCCATGTCATCAATAGTAAATTTTCAATCGGTTATGGATGAAGCCATCGTAGTCACCTCCAAAATTTACCGGATATTCATCGCTTAAACGCTGAACGGATATTAAAAAAAGCCAAAACGATGCCATATTATCTGAAAAATCTCAGATGGCCTGTCCTTTTTTTCTTCAATGGCATAATTATTGCTTGAGTTTCTATATTAATTTTATGGGTCCGATGCCCTTGTTTTTTTTTCAAGTATTAACTTTATATAATTTGATCTATTTTTGCTATTAAATTAATGGAGTCGAGCATGATCATTACCTGTGAGCAATGTGCCACTCAATATCAACTGGCAAGGAAACGTATTAGGCCAACGGGGTCAAAAGTGAGATGTTCCAAGTGTCACCATGTCTTTGTGGCCTTGCCGTCCACCGAAAATGCAGCCAGGCTTGCCGAATCATCGGTTTTTGCATCCAGTGCATCTGAGGTAGATGAACAGCCGCTATCCTTGCCGGACGATGAGCAGTCACATGAACTGACCACCCCATCTTCCCCGTCCTCAATGAAATCTGAGGATATTGCGTTATCCAAGTTTGATCATGCGCCCGATGAGCCGTTAGCGGAGGGAGTTGAAATTGGAGAGAATCGAACTTTAGAAAAACTCGATAATGTGGCGGGGGATGAGTTGGAACTGCCTGAACTTTCAGATAAACTTGACAAAATATTCGGGGCCAGTGAAACAGATGACGGGTCGATTTTCCAAGGAGATCGAGAAACAGCCGAAAACACTGAACAAAACCAACACACCGAAGAAATAGAAATACTGGATCTATCCGAACTTGAAGATGAATTCGACCCTCTGCTCGATAATGATCAACTGGCTCAAGAAGAAATAGCCGATGAAGTGCCAAAAGCCAGCAGATACGGGGATTCGGAAATGTTGGATCTCTCCGAGCTCGGTGATGAATTCGATAAAGTGCCGGAAAATGGTGCGCCTGGAAAAGGTGCTATTGGAACCGGAGCCGGATTCGCCGAAATCACTGAAGCACCCTCCCTTGAAGAGCTTGATGATGAACTTGATGAGGCTGCGAATAAAAACAAGGAACCCGTCACGGAGATTGAAACTGAAATCGATTTTGACCTTGAAAAGGAGCCACTATCGACCGAAGACGATGATAAAATGGATGACAAATTTAAGCCTGAAACTTTAACACATCATGATCAAAGCGATGATTTGGGCGAAAATTTTTCTTTCAATGAAAAGGCAATCGGTCGGGATACGATTCCGATCATGGATACGATTCAGATCCAGGACTTCGAATCCGATCTGGATGACCTTGAAGATATCAAGCCAGAGATAAATGACGAGGATTTCGGCTTGGATACGCGCCAAATCGAATCTTTTGACCTGGACCTGGAAGACCTAGACGAACTGCCTGCGGCTGCAAATGAAGCACAATCGCATGAACCCTCGGAACAAGATGAGGATTTAAATCTGGACACGCCGAAGAGTGAGTCGTTTAACCTGGACCTGGAAGACCTAGACGAACTGCCTGCGGCTGCAAATGAAGCACAATCGCATGAACCCTCGGAACAAGATGAGGATTTAAATCTGGACACGCCGAAGAGTGAGTCGTTTGACCTGGACCTGGAAGACCTAGACGAACTGCCTGCGGCTGCAAATGAAGCACAATCGCATGAACCCTCGGAACAAGATGAGGATTTAAATCTGGACACGCCGAAGAGCGAGTCGTTTGACCTGGACCTGGAAAACCTTGACGAACCGGAATTGGATGGGGAGGAAGCCCCTCCCAAAGAGGTTTCTGAACAGAATGAGCACTTCGTTCTGGATACCAACCAAATCAAATCCCTCGACCTGGAACTGGAAAACCCCGACGAACAGGACTTGACCGCTGATGAAACAACGCCAACAGACATTTCGGCGCAGGATGAACACTTTGTTCTGGATACCAACCAAATCAAATCTCTCGACCTGGATCTGGAAAATTCCGATGATTCGAGCCTGAGTGATGCCGACCAGAATGCTGATATCATTCTAGATACGGACCAGATCAAATCCCTCAGCCTTGAAGTGGATAACTCTGACAAGTCGTCGGAAGATTCGGAACCGATTGCACCCGATAAGCAATCAAAGGAGAGTTCAGTAGCGGCCGATAACATCTCTGCCGACACCGATCGTGGAAAAACAGCGGAAGTCCTTAACCTTAACCTGGAGAGGCCCGATCTGGAAGGCCTTTTTGATATGGAAGAAGAGATCGACCTACCCGTGTTGGACGAATTGCTGGCACCGGCAGACGTCACCGATGAGACCCTGATAGATAAATCATTTGATTCCAAAGATGATTCTAAATCCGATTTAGATGAAAAATTGGTTGAGCATGTGGAAGAGATAGCTCCCGTATCCGACTTGGATGACAAATGGATAGAGCAGTTGGAAGAGAGCTCTCCCGACGATAGCCAGCCCATCCTGGAGTTGGATGCCATCGATAGAAAAACAGATGCCACGCAAGAAGCTGTCGAACCTGAAGAAGCTCAACCGGAAATCCAGGCTGAAGCCACGACTGAAGCCACAGTATCACCGGACGCTGAAAGACAGACCCCAATAGAAACAAAGACGACCATGGAACCCGTCGACGCTGCCATAGCCGCCGAAAAAATGGCTGGATCGGGAAGATTCGAAACCCTTCCACAGCAACGAAGCGGCAAATGGCTGATGGTGCCGTTGGTTATCCTGCTTTTGCTGGCACTATTGTTCGGGATAAACGCCATGGGAGTCAACATTCCCTTTCTAAGTAATCTGAATATTCCCTTTTTGAGTGGTGGTGGACAACTGGCGAACGATCCAGGAAGCGCCCGGATCAAAACCGTTGATATTGATAGCAAATTCATATCCAACAAGAAAAGTGGACGCTTATTTGTAATTACCGGCGAAATCTTGAATCAATATGACAACGCGCGGGGATTTATTCAAATCAAAGGAAATATTTACGCCAGCGGAGGGCAACTGGTCGAAACCAAATCGGTTCATTGTGGCAATTTCCTGTCAGATAAGGATCTGGCTGCCAAGCCTTTCGCCGATATTCAGCGTTATTTAACCAATAAGTTAGGGGCCGGTGGAGCCGGCACCCTGAAAGTCGGGCCTGGAAAAACCCTGCCCTTTATGATTGTTTTCGCCGATTTGCCAAATGATATAGAAGAATTTTCTGTCGAGATCATCGATTCCGCTGCGCTTTAAAAGGCGTTTTTCAAAAACGCTTAAGACGTTTTCGACTTGACTCTAATCCCCGGCGCTGGTAGATAGCGGCCGAATGATCTCGGCGATGTAGCTCAGGTGGTCAGAGCATGCGGCTCATATCCGCAGTGTCCGGGGTTCAAATCCCTGCATCGCCACCAAAATGAAATCCGGAGCATTCCGGTAAAATACAAAACCCCAAGTTATTATAGAGACTTTGGGGTTTTTCTTTTCCTATGAGTTCCCATAAAATCTATTGCCATCCCGTCAATATAGACGGTATTTTTGACAGTATAAACAGATATTGATTTTTAGATACCGTCATGCCTCTTACCGATACCGCCATTCGTAACGCCAACCTTCAAAATAAACCGTACAAACTGACCGATGGAAAGGGAATGTATCTTCTGGTCAACAAAGCCGGGAAATATTTTCGGCTTGATTATCGTTTTGCAGTTAAGCGCAAGACACTGGCTCTTGGTGTTTACCCAGATGTTAATCTGGCTGTGGCGGTATTGAAAAGATTGAGTAATGCCGGGGTGGATATCTAAAAAAAATTATTAGATGTTGGGGTTAGTTCGATTTTTTGTTTGAATCCGGATAGAAAATTCTGTGCCAATATTGTCAAGAGCTATCCTGTAGTCAGAGATTTCAGACTTATCACCGGTTTTCGCGGTGGATGATATTTCCACTTTTTGGCTGGCTATCTCAGAAATCACAGTAGCATTAAAACCCCCTTATTCAATTAATCGTCTTTCATTTAGGCATAAAGAATATAATTAATCCAATACAATGTTCATCATCGTTTTACGATTACTCCATCTTAATATTTGCGCTAAGTTTTCCAAAGATGTACGATTGCATAGCCCACTGAACATTGATAAAAGTTACTGAAGAGAGCCAAGCGATATTCAGCATATGCAATTCTGAAAAGTGTTTGCAGAGCTGCTTAGGCTTGGCGAGCATGGCTGATGCCAATGGGCTTTCGGCCGATATATAATAAGAGCAAGCCGATCGCAGTGAGCCGACGGAATTTGCAAAAACATCGGATTTATTTGCACCCGTTTTGCCAGGACCGTCAGTGTAACATTGGAAATCAGGAAATGGGTACAAATGTTCAGACATATGGGGCACCAGTGTTACTGGTTTGATAGTCAATAGGACAAATCACCGGAAGGCAGTGCCAGAGGCTTTTTTTTCAACACGAAAAAATAAATGGAATAACGCACGTAACCTGGGCAAAAAATTACGGTCGTCGGTGGCTACCAATATGATCCCAAAGTTTTACCAATGCACGGGATGCCGAAAAAAGCGCCGCTAATCTGGGTGTCAAAATAGACTAGAACACCAACCGGTCATTTACGGACGAAGCATAGCGATTCCATGGATTGCCGAATTTTCGACGGAGATGTTCAAATGCTAAAATTCACCAAGATAACATCCAAAAAATCAGGTGCGGCGCCAGGCACCCTTGTGCATGTCGGCGAGCGTAAAACCGACCAAACCAGAATTACCGTCGTGGATTATTTCTCCGACCAGTTCCGCGAACGAGAATACAAAACTTTTGAAATTGTGGAACCGCTTAAAGATCTCCCAACGACCACATGGCTCAATATTGACGGTATTCAAGACATCGAGCTTGTTGAAAAAATTGGAAAGCATTTTAATATTCACCCTTTGACGTTAGAAGATATCCTCAATACCGGACAGCGTCCCAAGGTCGAAGAGTTTGAAGACTATCTGTACTTTGTCCTAAAGATGCTTTATGTGGATGAAAAGACCCACGAAATCAGATCCGAACAGGTCAGTCTTGTACTTGGAAAAAATTTTCTCATATCCTTCCAGGAAGTCAGAGGTGATGTGTTTGAATTCGTCAGGGAAAGACTTCGCAAAGGTAAAGGTCGAATTCGAAAAGGTGGTACCGATTATCTGGCCTATGCGCTCGTCGATTCAGTGGTGGATCATTATTTTACCATACTCGAAAAAATCGGGGTTGCGATTGAGGACATAGAAGAAGATCTGCTAGCAGACTCCACGGCGGATACCATGCAGAGCATTCATACCATGAAGCGCGAGCTGATCTACCTTCGCAAGCAAGTATGGCCGCTTCGCGAGGTGATCAACACGGTGACGAAGCAAGAGCTGGATTTGGTTGATCAAAAAACAGTATTGTTTTTCAGGGATGTCTACGACCACACCATTCAGATTATCGACACCATCGAATCGTATCGGGACATTCTATCGGGCATGCTGGATTTGTACCTTTCTACAGTCAGCAACCAGATGAACGAGGTCATGAAAGTCTTGACCATAATTGCCACTATTTTTATTCCCATCACTTTTGTGGCTGGTATTTACGGCATGAATTTCAAATTCATGCCGGAACTCGAGTGGCGGTGGGGATATCTGGGAGTGTGGGGCCTCATCGCCTTTATTGTGCTACTTATGCTCGTTTTTTTCAAACGTAAAAAGTGGCTTTGAATAGGAAATAACCACATGATCCAACATGTAAGAGTTAAGCGCAAATACGTATTCGTTTTACTTTTTTCCCTTTTATTTATCGTTAACGAGGTTTCAGCAAAAACGGAAATAGAAAAAGAGACGGTTAGTAAAACGCCGAATCATAACAGCATCGAACTGATAGAAACTACCAAAAATGCAGTTGCCCTAGAAACTGCTAATTTAGAGGATTTGAAATCACGGCTAAATCAGCAGCAAACATTGCAGAAAGCCGTTTCAATTGAAATTAATGCGTACAACGTACAAGATTTTGTGCACAATAATCTTCTTATAGCGCCGGCAACGTCCATCACGACTTTAGAAAGGGCATATGATGATAATCGGCTGGTGTTAAAGACGGTCAACGATAAAATTAAAGATCTCACCAGAAGACGTGATGCGGATGTTGAGCTTCTGCTGAAAACACAAAATCAGATCACACTAAGTGGCGAGCAAGCAACCGAAATTGAAGACAGTAGTTGGCCAAATTCCGATAAGGTCGCCATGTCCGCCGCCCTTCGTCAACTGGATCTCATCCTGGCCGAGAAGCAACGAACGCTTCAAAATGTAGTGGACAGGATAGATTCAGTAATCAAGCAATTTGAGGCAGTCAAGACATCTTCATCTCAACTCAACGAAAAAATTGAAGCGCAAATAAAGACGCGAAAAACGCAGGAACTATTTACCAGGAAACAGATCCTACCGCAGGTATTTAAAAATGGTGCCTTTACCAAAGAACTGGTTGTACTTGCGGACAATCTGCTCAAGCCTTTTCAAAAAGATATGATATTAGAAGAAGGCCGACGCTTTCAGGAAACGGCCGCTGTGTCCCTTATGAACCTGGCTTTCTTAACTACGATAGCCGTTGTGCTGGTTATCCAACTGCGGCGATTCTGCCATAACTATGAAAAAAAACATTCCGTTGTTGCGACTCACCAATGGCGATTGCTCTCGATTCATTTGCTGCGGCGCTCCCTGACTCTAATAGGGTTTCTTTTCGTCCTGTTTGGATATGACATATTTATATTTTCACACTACCGTTTCCCGTTTCACCGGCTGGTTTTTAACATCCTGCTAATATTTTTGTTCTCAGGTTGGCTGCTCGATTATTTAAAATTTCGACAGCACAGTGCAACCCCTTTCATTCCTGAAGTCGTAGCGTCAAAAATCGCCCGTCTGACGATCTGGGTTCGCTGTTTTGCCCTTGTTTACGTTGTTATTCACCAGGCCGTCGGGGAAGAGAGTTTTATTCTTTTCGCGGGAAGAATTTTTATCGAAATATATCTGGTTGCCTGTTGCATAGTGTTTTGGAGGGCGATGCGAAATTCAAATCGGCCCCTCGATCAGGATCATCCTGCCTCCAATGGTTTTTCTTACGCATCGCTGATGTTCTTCTCCTATCTGATCTCCTTGGGGGGACTGGCCATCGAACTTGCCGGTTATCCGTCCTTGGCCCTCTACTGGTTATTATCCTGGGCGCGAAGCTCGGCGGTCCTGTTCTGGGCAATCATTATATTTAAGGTTATCATTGAGTGGCGGGCCGAGTACCTACCGGCTACTGATATCAGTGATGTCGAGACGTCGCCACCAGACTATCCGATTGAGCGAATCTTTGTCTCATTGAGCTGGTTATTGTGGTTTTTCGGTTTTATCGTGGCTCTCGCCGTGGCCTGGAATACACGGCACAATATCTTTGCCGGCATTTACGCAATGCTAAATAAATCTTTTTCTATCGGTAAGGTAGGACTGAACTCATTAGATATGCTATTTGCTGTTTTAATTCTTTTTTTGACTCTGATCTTAACGCGGCTGGGAAGATATATTATTGCCAAAAAAATATTTGCCGAAGGTGATCTGGAGCCGGGTCTTCAGGCTTCGATTACAACAATATCAATCTACGTGATGTGGGGGTTGGGCGTCATTTTGGCGTTAAGTGTTCTGGGTGTCAATACAACTTCATTAGCTGTGGTTTTCGGTGCCTTGGGTATCGGACTTGGATTCGGCCTTCAGGCAATCTTCAACAATTTCATCAGCGGTATTATCCTGTTGTTCGAGCGTCCGATCCAGGTGGGTGATGAAGTGGAAATCAGCGGCATCTGGGCCACGGTAAAAAAAATAAGCGTTCGTGCCACGATTGTGCAAACCTATGATAACGCGTCATTGATTATCCCTAATTCGGAATTTGTCAGCAGCGTCGTGAAAAACTGGAGTTTCGGGGACAAGCGATTGCGACGCGACATTGATGTGGGAGTGGCCTATGGATCCGATGTGGCCTTAGTCCGCCGAATATTGCTCGAAATTGCAACCCAAACCCCCAGTGTATTCAAAAAACCCAAGCCGGAGGTCGTTTTCGCTGATTTCGGCGACAGCGCCCTGATTTTTCGGCTGCGAATCTGGACGGATCTCGATAACATGATTAAAGTGCCGACTGAAATTCGTTTTGAAATCGATCGGATCTTTCGCGAAAAAGGAATCGAAATCGCCTTTCCGCAAAGAGATATCCATATCCGTTCCAAAGAGGGCACCACTAAATTTCAAATAGATCGCGATTTGGAGAAATGAGCATTCTCCAAGACAAATGAGCACGACTATCCACCTTGTTCAGCTATATCCTCCTGCTGTAAAGTGTGGGTACATATAAAAAATTGTTGGGGCAGCAAAATATACAGGAGTTATCTGATGAGGAAAGTCCGTAACCCTGAAGAAGTCGTCAATGCGAAGATTCTCAAGCCCGGCAGCCGTATTTATGCGTCTGGCAATGCCGGGACCCCGCAGCGGCTACTGGCCGTCCTGGCGGCTGACGAAAATATTCAAGAGGTGGAGCTGATGGGCGTGCTGTTGCTGGGTGACATTGACACCCTGTTTTCCGAAGCCGCCTGCCGACGAATCACCCACCGTGTCATTTTCAACGGTCCGGCCTCGAGGGAAGCCATTAACAAGGGTCGTGCCAAATACCAACTACTGCATCTTTCGGACATCCCTCGGCAAATACGACGCTACTTGATACCCGATGTGGCCATGATCACCGTCAGCGGTCCGGACAACGGCGGTAATTACAGCCTGGGCACCACGGTGGAGGCAGTGCCAGCAGCGGTTGAAACGGTTAAGCAAAACGGAGGAGTCGTGATTGCCGAACGTAATCACCGCATGCCGTTTGTGTTGGGAGGAACCATACCGGGCGAGATGATCGATTATCTGGTCGACACCGACTATCTTTTGCCTATCAGCCCTGTCAAGCCGCCCGACGAGTCGGCCCGGCGCATTGGCCAGATCATCGCCCACAATTTCATACAGGACGGAACGACCCTGCAGTACGGTATCGGCCAGGTGCCAGACGCGGTCACCGACGCGATTCTGGTCAAGGGGGTCAGGCACTTGGGAATTCACACCGAGCTGTTTGCCGATGCTATGCAACGCCTGGTGGAGGCTGGGGTCGTCACCAACCGTCACACCTTCACCCACGTCAACTTTGCCATGTCGTCGATCTTTCTGTCCAGCGACCAGGAGGGCTACGACTGGCTCGACTACAACTCTTCGGTGCAAAGCCGCCCCTGCGACTTCACCAACAGCATCCTGAACATTGCCCGAGAGCCCAACATGGTGGCCATTAACGGCGCCATCGGGGTGGACCTGCACGGCAATATCTGGGCAGACTCGCTACAGGCCCGTCGGATCTTCAGCGGGGTAGGCGGCCAGTCAGACTTTCTGCGTGGAGCAGCTCTTTCACGCGGCGGGGTTCCCATTATTGCCCTGAAATCGACCACGGATAAGGGCACCAGCAAAATTGTCGAGAAGTGTCCTGAGGGGATAACCACCACGGCGATTGCCCCCGACCAGGTCTTGATTATCACCGAACACGGCGCCTTCGATCCGCGGGGTCTGAGTTTCTCCGAACGAGTCGTGGCCATCGCTCATTTAGCAGGTCCGCTAACGCGCCAGGAGCTGCTCAAACAAATCTACGACAGTCCCGAGTATCATCACCCTGCGCAAGCCTTAAAAGATGGTGTACCGAAAGGTATAATATCTTATCAAGAACCATAGAAGTTGACATCGTCACAATCCAGTGGCGATTTACGGTAGAGAAAAGAGTCCACGAAAAACTGCGATAGGTGATATTGGGTAACTCGATTCATATGGAGGTGGGGTTTCGGTTATTCGATAGCACCCCTAAACATTAAGGTAGATCTCTATTCACCTTACATGCCATTGGAGCACCTCGCCCAATGGTAGCAAAGCAGTTCAAGCACTCCTCACACGGGATAATTTTGTCATCATTTCCATCAAGCATTTTCCGGGCTGTTTCCGGATCACAGATCATCTGTCTGCCGATTGCGATCATATCAATGTCCTTATCACTTACAGCTTTTACAGCGGCCGTGCCACTACCCAACTTGCCTACAGCAATTACCGGTAGACCGATCTTCTTTTTAATTGTTGCCGCAAGATCAACATTGGCACCAGAGGGTTCATCTTTTGAAAGTGCAGAGGAACCCACGATTAGCTTTTGATTACCAACTTGCTTCCACCCCCCATGGGTAATTAAGGAAACATCAAGGACATCCACGCCCTCGTCGGCCAACGATCTTGCTATTACAAGCGCATCTTCAAGTACCTGCCCGCCCTCTAATCTCTCCACGGCATTGAGCCGGAAAAATATCGGATATTCCTGACCCAGCCTTTTGCGCAAGGTTCTGACAATTTCCAGTGCCAACGTGGCACGTCCCTTAGCGCCACCACCATATTGATCATCCCTTTTATTGGTTAAAGGAGACAAAAACTGGCTTATAAGGTAGAAGTGGGCACCATGGATTTCTACACCATCAAAACCTGCTTCAAAAGCACGAACGGCGGCATTACCGAAATCATCAACTATTTTTTCTATTTCGGCAACGCTCATAATGACCGGCTTAACATCAGGCCGAAATGGAATTCCAGAGGGGGAAAATCCATAAATTTCATTTTCAGAGGGTACACATCTCGACCCGGCGTGATTTAGCTGCACAACCGCCAAAGCCCCCCCTTCTCTTATGGTTTTTACAAGTCCGGCCATGCCTGCAATCTGAGAATCATCCCAAAGTCCAAGGCTGCCTGGAACAATTCGACCATTGGGAAGTACAGCGGTGGCTTCAACAATAACAAGCCCCACATCCTTTGATCTTTGCTTGTAAAACCGGGTAACTTTCTCGGTTATAAAACCTTCCTCTGTTCCATAATTGGTTGTTAGCGGCGGCAGAACGATCCTGTTTTTTACAGCCAGCTTTTTTATGGTAAATCCATTGCCCAGTGTGCTCATTTAGATATCCTTTCTCCAAGCTTAAAAAGTTTTCTCTTTAAGTCACCCCTTTTAAACATGTCACAAAGCGATTAAAAAAAATAACGTTATTTTTGGTCGAAATCAAACATGAAATATTTCGATCGACACATTCAGTGAAAATATTTAAATCATACTTGTCAGATGTCTGATATAAATTGCCATCCCATCCGAGATAAAAACCCGGGGTTGTCGTGGGCACCCTGGAAATGCTATAAATTCTGAGAATTATAATTTACAAGCGGAGATAATTTTTATATCTGTTTTACCCCGATTGAGCGAAAGTCGAGGATGCCCCAGATACAAGGCATCAAGGGTGACGCTGTAGCGCTCTACCGCAAACCCTTGATAACGCCGTAGGTGGGGTATAATCGCCTTTCCTACCGGACCGCTATCGCGGGGACCGAAAGGCCAACAAAATGAGATTGTTTTGTGATTATACATCTAATTCATTGAAGCATTATGAAAATTTAACTGAATTGAAGTTTTATACCACAATTCTAAATGCTTAAATTGAGCTTCTCATTTTGTTTACGCTCATTTGGGGTTTTACTTTTTGACAAAACAGGTCTGCCAATCAAAGGGAGAGGGCTGAAAATGAAGTATGAAGAAGTCGTTGTTGAAACAAATGAAAAATACATTGGCACAATAACGTTAAACCGGCCGAAACATTTAAATACCTTCAGCAGTAAAATGGCCGCAGAGCTTTCTGAAGCGCTCCTTGAGCTGGATGCAGACAAAACCGTTCGCGTCATCCTACTAAAAGGGGCCGGAAAGGCTTTTTGTGCCGGCATCGATGTGAATGAGCTTTCCAATAAAACGGCCATGGAATATCGGGAATGGATAGAACGGATGGAAAATCCACTCATTGTGATTTCCAGCATGAAAAAACCGGTCATTGCTCAATTACAAGGGGTTGCGGCGGCGAATGGCATGGGGCTTGCCGCCGCCGCCGATCTCGTTATTGCCGCGGAGAGTGCCCGCATGGGACTGACGGCCATTAACGTGGGGTTGAATTGTGTCGGCCCCGTCATTCCTGTCGCCAGATGTGTTGGGCGGAAAAAGGCCTTAGAATTGTTGCTTTATGGCAATCTGATCAGTGCTGAGGAAGCACTTAAACTGGGACTGATAAACAGGACCGTCCCCAAAGATGAACTTGAGGCAGAAGCACATCGCTGGGCGGAAGATTTGGCGCAAAAAAGTCCCGTTGCCGTACAAATCGCCAAAAACGCTTTTTACAAATCTGAGGACATGGAATATAAGCAACAATTCGCCCATATGAATGAGGCTTTTGCCCGTTTGTGTACGACCGATGACGCCAAAGAAGGCGTTCTGGCTTTTTTCGAAAAAAGGAGGCCTGTTTGGAAAGAAAAATAGCGCCACCGGCAGCCACCGTGCTATTGGTTGCCACCATGGACACCAAGGGAGAGGAAGCCGTATTCCTGAAGACCTGTTTCGACAGGATCGGTATCCCGGTTCTCATCATGGATGCGGGCATTCGTGGCGAAAGTCCCGTGCCCGTGGATGTTTCTCGCGAGCAGGTCGCCGAATCCGGCGGGAAAATGATAGCTGATGTAAGGAACATCGGCCATGAGGGAAAATCATTGGAGGTCATGATATCCGGCGCATTAAAACTGGCCCAACATCTCTACCAAAAAGATAAAATCAACGGCATCATCGGCTTGGGCGGATCCATGGGAACAACACTGTCCACAGCGGTGATGCGAGCCTTTCCGATCGGATTTCCCAAAGTGATGATTTCAACCATGGCTTCCCGGGATACCCGGGCCTTTGTGGGCACCAGGGATATCCTCATGCTGCACTCGGTATGTGACCTGGTGGGTATCAACCGTATTACCGCCAGGATTCTTCATAACGGGGCTGCCGCCATGGCCGGGATGATCCAGCACCCGCCGGAAGGTATCGATAAGCGTAAACCGGTGGTGATCGTGTCGACCCTCGGTACGACTGAGGCCTGCGCCCAGAGCATTCGTAGTGCATTGGAGCAATCCGGCAAGGAAGTGGTGCTATTCCATACCGTCGGTGCCGGCGGCGAAGCGATGGAGGAAATGATCAGTCAGGAAAAGATCGCGGCCGTCGTGGACCTGTCTCTCCATGAGATGGCGGATCATCGCTTCGGTGGAGATTATGATGCCGGACCGCTACGTGGATCGGCCGCTCTTGAAAAAGCGGTTCCCACGGTCCTGGTGCCCGGCAATATCGACTTCATCGTTACCGGGCCAAAAGAAAAGGCTCAAAATAAGTTTCCCGGAAGGTCTTTCCACCAACACAATGCCGCCATTACGGTTGTCCGAAGTGATCCAAAGGAGATGGAAATCCTGGGGCATGTTATTTCCGATACGTGTAACCGAGCAAAAGGAAAATGGTCCATACTTATCCCCATGGGCGGTTTTTCAGCTTTTGACAGCGACATTGGCCCCATGCCCGACCCAAAGGCACGTCAGTGTTTTACCGACGCATTGCTGCAGCACCTCACCAAGAGCACCAACGTCCAAACGTTGCCATATCACATCAATGACCCGGATTTTGCGCAAACAATTGTCCAGGTATTGGAGCACTTTTCCGAAAACAATCTCAACTGAAAACAACGAAATAGCGGATAAATTGACAATCTCTGGTTCCCCCTCGATGCAGACTCAAAAACTTGGAAGTCAACTCGGGCCCATTCTTCTGTTGACATCGATTTTTTTTATTAATTTCATTTCCCGGATTATTCTGGCTCCTTTGATGCCCAATGTGGTGTCGAGCTTACATCTAAGTAGTGTAGACGCCGGATCTTTTTTTCTTTTTATTTCCATCGGCTACTTTACGACGCTGCTGGGGTCGGGTTTGTTGTCGGCATATTGGACGCATAAAAAAACCATTACATACTCGATCTTTGCACTCAGCCTGGCTCTTTTTTTAATATCGCTTAGCCGGGAGGTATGGAGTATCCGCATGGGCCTTATTTTTCTTGGAATGGCGGCGGGTCCGTATATCCCCTCGGGAATTGCAACACTGACCGCTTTAACCACATCCCAACACTGGGGCAAAGCCATTGCCATTCACGAGTTGGCGCCAAACCTTGGTTTTATTGTCGCACCCCTGATAGCCGAGGCCATTTTGCTCACATTTTCGTGGCGTGCCGTATTCGTCCTTTTCGGCCTGATGGCTTTCATTCTGGGAGGTGTATTTGCCCGGTTCGGTCGTGGAGGTGAATTCAAAGGCCAAGTTCCTAATATTGCTTCGGTTAAAGCAATTCTTTCAAATTCCACTTTCTGGATCATGGTCGTTCTTTTCAGTTTGGGAATCAGCGGTACGCTTGGGATTTTTACGATGCTTCCATTATATCTCGTCAGCGAACATGGATACGAGCGGAATTGGGCCAATACGTTAATCGCAATTTCAAGAATCGCTGGGCTGGGTATCGTCTTTTTTGGTGGATGGGCCACGGATCGTTTCGGACCCAAGCGAATTCTACGCATCGTTTTTTTTCTGTCCGGAGTATTGACCTTATTGTTAGGATTGACAACCAAAAGCTGGATTGCAATTATTATTATTTTCCAGCCGATTGTGGCGGTATGCTTTTTCCCTGCCGGCCTTGCCGCTTTATCCATGGTGACCTCCCCAAGCGAAAGAAACATCGCAATTTCGCTCACGGTTCCGCTGGCTTTTTTAATCGGTGGCGGCGCCATACCGGCAATGATCGGTTTTATCGGAGATCTTGGATCATTTGCGTTGGGGATCAGTCTGGTTGGCGGATTAATCCTGACAGGGGCGATCTTTCCCGGACATTTGAAATTTTATATTTCTACCGAAAAGAAAACCGATAGTTGAATCACGTAAATTTACTGAACACTCGTTTTATTAAGTAGAGCCCATCTATTAGTGATTTTTTAAAGTTGGGCACCTTGTGACATTTCCAATTCAGAAATGAGGATTATTGTCCAAGGTTAAGGAAATCAAAGGATTGCGCGAAGGCCTACCGTGGCATGCCGCACAAGCGATCCTGCCGACTGACGCCGAGATTGGGCAAAAAGACCATTTATGAATGGAAACTAAGTAAAAGATGACTTGGGAGGTTAAAAATGGCGAATACCTATCGAATTGCCGTGATTCCGGGAGACGGAACAGGACCCGAAGTGGTCAATGAGGGACGAAAAGTACTGCAGGCAGCAGGGACCCGATATGGGTTTAATTTGGAGATGACAGATTTTGACTTTGGCGGAGATCGATATCTGCGTACGGGCGAGGTGCTGCCGGAGTCTGCCGTGGACGAACTCCGCCAGTTCGATGCAATCTACCTGGGTGCCATTGGACACCCGGATGTTAAGCCGGGAGTCCTGGAAAAGGGTATTTTATTACGACTCCGTTTCGAACTGGATCAATACATTAATCTGCGGCCGGTACGCCTCTATCCGGGCGTAGAAACACCCCTTAGAGATAAAACACCCGAGCACATTGATTATGTGGTGATTCGGGAAAACTCGGGCGGCATCTACACCGGTACCGGTGGCATCTCCATGAAGGGTTCCACCCATGAAGTAGCCGTGCAGAGCATGGTTTACACTCGTTTCCAGGTTGAGCGCTGCCTCCGATATGCTTTCGAGTATGCCCGCAAGTTTGGGAAAAAAGCGCGCGGCAGGGGTGAGGCCAACACCCTGGGACTGGTGGGTAAAACCAACGTCCTCACCTATGTCTTTGACCTCTGGGAACGGGCGTTCCACGAAATCGGCGAAGAGGACTACCCCGATGTAAAACGAGAATACTACCATGTGGATGCCACCTGCATGTGGATGGTCAAAAGTCCGGAATGGTTCGACGTGTTGGTCACCGCCAACATGTTCGGAGATATCATTACCGATTTAGGTGCCGAGACCCAGGGCGGCATGGGCATTGCGGCAGGCGGCAATATAAACCCGGAGGGGGTTGGTATGTTCGAGCCCATCGGCGGCTCCGCCCCCAAATATACCAACAAGAATATCATCAACCCCTTGGCTGCAGTTTGTGCCGGCGCCATGATGCTGGAAACCCTAGGAGAAGTTGAAGCCGCCAAGGCGGTGGAAGATGCGGTCAAAGAGGTGACCGGTACCAGAATCAAAAGCCTGTCCGCCGGAAAGATGGGTTATACAACCAGCGAAGTCGGTGATCTGGTGGCCGAGTATATACAGGCGTGAAGAGTAACTAACGAAAATAGAAAAATTACTAGAAAATACCGGAACATCCGGTCGAAACCTATTTTTAAGAGAAATTCTATCCCGTTCTTACAGGTAGTTTATACCCAAAATTTTTGAAAATTTACCAATTATTTGAAATATTTCTGTTGACATCACAACCTCTGTTTAATACTTTTTCCTTTAAAGCCAATGGATTTGCCTAAATTTGGCAGCGGAAATCAGAAGATACCATATGTTGTGAATAATTTTCCCTGCCATACACAGTCTGGATTTTTTAGGTTATCCGCTTTCCAAAAGCAATTTCTTATTATTTTATGGTAAAGAGGTTGGACATGAAAGTCGCCAATACACGGGTATGCCTGTTTCTTTTAATCGTCACCTGCTCTTTGTCATTAAATACAAACATTGCGATGGGGGCCTATGACCAATTCTCCAACAATGAAATCGATTCCGAAAAGTGGTCTGATTTGGAATTTGTGAGAAAAATAGATCCGGTTTCTGGGAAACTGGTCCTAAAAGTCAGATCTACCACGACTAGTGCCAGGAATCGTTTCCTATTTGCTGAACCCGACACCGTTAACACAATTAAAGCGACCATGTCCGTCGTGAATATCGAATTGTCTGGAGACCACAAGGCCGATGCCTACATCGGTGGGTTTTTCTACAATAATAAATCTGCTGGCGGGTCCACAGGCGATATTTGGGCAAATGTTGCCCTTAGAAATAACGGCAGCGGACTCTCAGCCGTATGGTCCATCCTCCGAATAACGGATGACAACAACGACAATTCTGTAGAAATAGACAGCGGACAGTTATTTTCACCAGGGCAACTAAATTATAACACCCCATATTCAGTTGAGATCATTTATAACGGCACCAATAGTTTTACTTTTAAAGTTGCAGGAAACTCTGCCACATCAAACGCCACTACTCTTCCCAGCATTAATCTTTTGATGGACGACCAATGAACATCATCCATTAATCAAAGGTAATTTGCTCTTTAGAGGGTTCCAATTCTGGAAGTAAATTGGTGAATGGAAAAGGACGTTGGGTTTCGTTCAGAGTGATATATCGGAATATTCGATATCTATAGGTGGAAATTTTGTTGGAAAATTGCCGAACCGATTCATTTGGGTTTCCGGGTACTGGCTAGATCTTCACATCACCTACCATCAGTTCGTCTCCCGGCGCAACAATTCGAATGTCGCCTTCTAAGTTTTCAGCCGAATCTTTTTCGGTAACGATGATTGTATCTGGCTTCCAAATTTTTGAAATATCGGCAGGGGAACAATGATCGGAATGAGAATGGGTGATGAGAAGAATGTCTGCCTTTTCCCCGAATTTATTTGATAGGGGTCGATGTAAATGGTTTTTTCAGCATCAATGCGAAACCCATCATGCCCCAGCCAGTGGATCTTTTCTTTCAATTCATTGATTTGCTTATCGGCTCCTTTTTTGTAAAATCGGTGATAGATACACCATTACAATGTATCTGGAAAAATATGTTCCGCGATGAAAAAATGACGGCCGATGTCCCGCCTGAGATCGAGACGGTTGCCGCTTTTATCTTCGCGGGGAATGACCCTGATTTTACCATTGTCATAGGCCGATAGTAGCTTTCGACGCAGACGGTCAACCATCTGGCCCCGGGTTTCATTGGGCTTCAAGGTAATGTTTCCATTTAAAAACGCGACTCGGGTCCCATCGGATTTGAAAAGTTTATCTTTTTCGGAATAGGACATGGCCGAGGGGATCAATTGAATGCCCTTTCTTTTCAAATATTTAATATCAACCGCGATCGGTTCTCCCTTTGTGCACGACCAGGGATAGCCTTTCTGGCCGTCCGGTCCGCCGGATCCGGTCATCAGAGCGATATTGACCGATACTTGGTCGTCGCGCACTTCCGGTTCAACTTCGTGGAGATTGCCATTCAAAGCGG
>Ga0316198_10000070_pt1 | contig 40944 bp, 36 predicted proteins | sample OudBieAanoxic_MG_FD_204935 | JGI IMG/M metagenome (GOLD analysis project Ga0316198, IMG submission 204935) | Coastal sediment microbial communities from Oude Bieten Haven, Netherlands - site A anoxic | ecosystem: Environmental > Aquatic > Marine > Coastal > Sediment | place: Netherlands... | reverse complement strand
GAATATTTTTAAGAAAGCAGAAACAAAAAAACCAAGCACAAGTGCTTGGTTTTAAAGTTGCTTTCTATAAAGAAAGTTGGAGCGGGCAGCGGGAATCGAACCCGCATTATCAGCTTGGAAGGCTGCAACCATACCCAATACAAACCACTGTAAAATAACAATTCTTTTTAAATCAATGACTAATATCACACTTTGAATTTGACTATAAAGCCATTTAACACCATATTTAAACGACAACCGACAAAGTGGCCACTATAAAAAGGACACTTTAGGTACCAAAATTAATGAGTGGTGACTGTTTTGGCAAGACTTCTATCAACAGCAAAGAAGAAAGAAACTTCTATTGAACTACATCCACTAGTTGAAAATGCTTATTCATTTTTCCACTCACAATCGTTTTTATTCGATAAAGTAAACCTTGGTTTAAATGTATTAGAGTCATTACAAAGTGAACAAATATTTTCTGTAATACGTTCCGATGATAAATATCTATTAATAAGTGGATTTGAAACATTGGGATTTTCAATAGAAAGTTTTGATTTTAGAGATCGAATTCTGATCGTTTATGACAACCTATCAGATAAAGAAATTGAAGAAAAAGCATGGTCAGGTGTTTTTAAGATTCTGCTTTCTTCAATGCAAGAAAATCAGTTAGAGCCTTTTCGCAATTCACTAAACAATTCAGCCCCAGAATTTATTATTAAAAATTTATTCTTATCTAAAAAACTTACCCAAAAAAGTTTATCTGAATGCACTCCAATTAGCATTTCAGGATTAAAAAAACAGAAGAAGAGAGCGACCTCTCTTATTTTACATCAGTCACAAACTGATGCAGACACAACACAAAAAAGTCTACTAGAAAATATTTTTGAGGCCATATTAAATGTCGCTAAAAATCATAAAAAATGAAATGAATTTGGAAAAAAATAAAGCTATTTTTTTCCAAAGTTTGTTCAGTCTGCCTGAGGCTGAAAATAGTGCAATAGCGAATGAAGTGATTCGTTTATGTTACCTCGTTCCTCCTCAATATTTAGATTTTTTCAATGGCCGAGAAGTATTGATTAACGAAGCGCATAAGCATCAGAGAAATGAGTCTATTACATTAAAAAGCACATATCAGAGCCTACAAAAAAAGCACCTTTTACTCCTTGAATACATAGCCGCATTTATTTCAGCTGAAATCAAACGAACTAGTGATTATGTAAATAAATTTGACCAATATAAAGCGCTATCTTTACTTTCCATAATGCATCTCAGTTGCCGAGGCGATCACAAACACTCCCCTCTATGTAATGAACTTCGACAATGTGCACTCGGAGAGAGAGGTGAATTAATCAAGTATTTACCTAACATCAACACTTTGGACCTGGCTTCATTAATCGACTCTCTTGGTAAGTTACAACATATAGAAAACCTCAATAATACTTCCATACCTGAGCAAATAGGCAAAATTAAAAGCTCATTATTCTATGTTTTCAGTAATCGAAAAAAAATAACACACAACGTAAAACCCCGAGAATTTAAAAAAGAGGGTAAATTAAAGTTCGTTCAGAAACAAAGGTGGGGCGATGATAATGATACAGAGCTGATAGAGATAAAAGAATTAAACTTTGGCACAACAGAAAAAGACAGTCCATATTGGGGTGAAGAGGAAGAACGCTCTTCGCTCTCAAGAACGCTGACAATTGTATCGTCAGCGAAAAATATAAGTAAAAGCTATGGGGCACAAGCCATAGAAGCCAGGGCTATAAATGAGAGCATACGGAAAAAAAGTATGTCATTAACGTGCGATATACAGCATGTCACTCCTTATGAGTTACATCTTCTTGTTTCATCTTGTGTAAAATTTTTAATGGATAAATCATCATTTCAAAATGAATCCCAAGTTCTTCTTCTTATGCTTTTAACTGGAAACTCTTTTTCAGAGCTTACTAACGGCAAGGCTTATAGAAACAACTCAGGTAAAATCGTAGGTATAAAGCGCAGTTTAAAACTTCCTTCCCAGCAAGCACTTAAAGAGTTACAACCTTTATTGAGTAAAATAACGATTGACTATCCACTATTACTACCTTCCAATTTACTCTTCAGGTTAACAAGCTTTACCTTCAAGACAATGACAGAAGAAAATTTAAAAAAATGTATTTCCTCTTTAAATAAACATTACGACATTAACCTTACCTTAACGAAAGTTTCATCATATTTAATACAAGTTTTAAAGGGGAATGGTATTGACTGCACCGTAATTGATTTAATTACAGGTTATGAAATCAATAACCAACCTGCCCGTTTTTATACTCGTATCCCCTATGCAACATTAGATTCCATTTTTATTAAATATCTGACTCATATCGGGCTTGCAGGAGAAACTGACTATCTAGATGTAAGAGAGCATATAGATGACGAATTTGAACAACTATTCCTTGGATCACCTCTTTTTGTTGAGACGCCTATATTACAGGCGCTTTTTTCTCAACTAAAAACATTAATCAATAACATACCAACCGAACATTCTGACTATTTTTCAGAAAACTCGCATAATTTAAGACTTCTTTATCTTCAATTAATGTTAGGGCTTGTCAGTGGATACCGCCCTGTAAATGGTTGGTTTGGTTATATCGATGATATTCACTTTGCCACAGGCGAGTACCGTATCGCAGAAAAAGAGCGTGTCGTCGGTTATAGCGGAAGAGTAGTCATTATCCCCAAAACGGTTCTATTACATATTCAGCAATACATTGATTATTGTGAGCAAGGGATGATCTACTTCTCCCATACTCACCCAGCATTATCAGTGAGATATAAACAATCGACCCAAGCTGATATGCCTTTTTGCTTTTATCGACATCAAGAAGAGATCCAAGAAGTTAGCCCCTCAACTTATATGTTACATATTAATCAGATTTTTCCATTACCGGAGAATTGGACACGCCATTATTTACGAACCCTTTTATTTAACCACCAGGTATCCGATGAAATCATTGGCGCGTGGTTAGGACATATGCATTCAAACCAATTACCTTTTGCACAATTTAGCCAAATGAGTAGACACAATTTATTTGAAGTAAGGGACATACTTGAAAAGCATTTAACTCTTTTATTATCTGGAGGACCAAATGAGCAATAACCACGGAGGTAAAATAGGAGAAGAGACTCGGGGGGAAAACCGCTACAAACATATTCAAGCAGTTCGTAAAAAATCAACGGCGTTATTTGATTCGATTTTCACCCAAGTAATGCCTCCTTCTGAAGATGAATTTCTAACAATGTGGGATAAATTTAACCAAGGATTAAGCGATACTTTTGGAAAACAAAAAGATTACCGATTAGCTTTTAATCGTGGACTAAACACAATAAAGCACTATCAAGAGCAACATGGCTGGATATATTCGGCGCCAAGCTACCTGATAACCAACAAGCCCCCCATTCAGTTTCGCTCCCCTAAGTGGCTTAAAGGGGCATGGTCTCTTTATGATAGTTTTCATGAATGGAAACAGGCTAATTTAAAAAACACCTCTCAAGAGCCACAGTACCGTTATCAATGCCTTTTACTTTCTTTATTAATGGATTCAGGGCACTGCAACATTGATGTAATAAAGTCCTTTAATCGTTTATTAAGCTCGAGGGAAGACTTATCTTTACAAGGCTTTTCAGATTACACTTTTGTAACATTAGAAATAGAGAGTGATCACCTTAATACCAATGATACTCTCAATGGAAAACGTCTTACTACTTATCAATGCTACCTTTCTTCAAAAACACTCGGACAACTCAAACTGTGGCAGAAAGTAGATAAAAAAAATTGGCTTTATCCTAATGATGCATCATCACTTTTGGCTATCATAAATAATAATTTTCAATTCAATAAACACTTTCCATCTAGCCTAAAACAACTCTGTTCATGTGCTGCATTTTGGTATGAATTACATAGTAAGCCCAATATTAGTGAAGCACTCATAGAATATAGAGTTGGCCGCACTCACTCATATTCATTGCCGACCTCAAATTTAAAGCGTTTAATAGTCCCAATCATTTATCCAGTTGAATCATCTTCATTTTATTCTTTTAGCAACGATGTACACATAAAACATACGCGCCCTCCATCTACTAGAGTCGGCCAAAAATCAATTCTCCAAAATCAATATATTAGTCAACTAAAAATAGCCTGCGCACCCAATGAAAGGGGACATAAAGTATCGAAAGAAAAAATTAGAAGTAAATTAGAAGCATTACTGAGTAAATTTAAATTTAATGATTGGCAGCAAGTATTTATTGAATGGTTAATTTATAAAACGCATGGTTGCTCGGCAAAAACAGTTCACCAATACATGCTAAATCAAGTTAAGTATTGGATCTTAATGAATTCAGAAAGTTCATTATCAAACATCACAACGACAATTGATTTAGAAGAGGCCTATCAAGAGCAAGCCAATCGACACATGACATCAAAATCAGAAAAGTATTATATGGGTCGATTAAAAGAACTTCATGCTTTTGCATTGCCTTTACTCAATCTACCCGTAATAAGTGATGAGTTCTTTTATACCAATGCCTGCAAAAGTCACACCCGAGCAGGCATCGTTGATGAAGCACTTTTTAAAGCTCTTTTAGCTCATATAAGTACATTAACTGATATTAATGCATCAGATAAACTTCTTGTTCAAACCGTTTGCATCATTTCATATCGTTGTGGATTACGTATGGCTGAGCTATATAAACTCAAAATAGATAATATCGAAAATTCTGCTACAGGATGGATTGATATTCGATCTAACAATTTAGGAAATAATAAAACAGCGAGTAGTCTTCGAAAAATACCACTTTTCCCGCTTCTAACAGACGAAGAGAATAACTTGGTATCTCAATACCTTGTTAATAAAAAAAGAGATAACGTTGCAAAGACTGCTCCATTATTAACAATGGGAATAGACTTACACACCCCCTTTGATATGTTTAACATATCAAATTATGTTGGAAAAGTGCTTCGCGCTTTATCTGGCGAACAACACTATGTATTTTATCATTTAAGGCATAGTTGCCTTAGCCGGCTTCAATTGATGTTAGAGCACGATGCCCCTAAATCATTACTACCAGGATTTTTCCCATACTCTGATGAACAAAATAAAAAAATAAAGAACTTATTATTTAAATCAACTTATAGTTACGGATACTGGGAAATAGCAGCATTTTCAGGACACGAAAGTCCTAGTATGACTTTTAAACACTATTTACATCTTAGCGACCTCTTATCTGCCCCCAACTCCTCTGAAAAAAAGACAGTCATTTCTTTAAGTGAAGCGCAAGCATCAGGGCTTTGCTCTCGGCGTGAGTTTCAAAGGATATTGAAAGAAAATAAAGAAGTGTTATTAGAAAACTTTATAACGCCATTAAACGATTCGTTGCACAGAGTAGATTTCAGCAAAAGTGTTCTTAGCATAACGCCTAAAATAATCCGTTTAGAGGTACCAACCAAAGAAACGATGAGTATCAACATTTGTTATCAAATTTTAGCATCAATATCTTGTGGTGAAGATATAAATAAGCTCGCTTATCGCTTCCACATTTCACAAGAAACAATAGAAAAATGGTTATCTAACGCATTTATTATCAAATCAATAACCGTTTATTCGAATGGTAAGCATGTTAATAAAGCATCTAATAACACAGCGAAAATCCATACCGATTCACGCCTTTTCTCAAAAAAGAGAGCACATGCATTAGTCCCTGGCAATTTAAAAACACAAGAAGAAAAGAAGTATGCAGATAAATTCATTATAGCTCTGCGTGACAATTACAAATCAAACAAAGTGAATATCATTGAAATGATGAATTACAGCTTAACTCACTGCTCTAGTAATAAATCAGGGATCCGATTTAACAGCCCTTCTACTTTAAAAAAATTCCTCGATACCTTCAGTTTTGCTATTCCTAAATCACATTGGCGAGCAGTTAAGTTTAATATCAGAAATAGTAATATTAAAGAGGAATGGAGCGCTATTTTAACAGGCATTTCTACTATAGAAGAAAAACAAGGAACCCACACAGGCAGAGGAGGAAATGGCGCAATCCGGCTAGAGCTAATCAGTCCAAGTGAGAAGCTTTATACAAAAGATATGAAATTGAAAAAGTATTCATCTCACCTATTCATTTACATAATGTTCATGACATTTATTATGACTCACAATACAGGTGATAAAAAAGGTTAAATATTCTTAAAATCACTTTGTTCATAGATTGGTATTGTCATCTTATGTGATTGCACCTTATTTTTTAGCTCAGTATAAAGCCAAACTGCATGGCTGGTTATTTGTGCAGGATAACAGTAACCTGCGTAGATATTATAATTATTCATCTACAGATTATCGCATAATTTGGGAGGCAGTTATTAACTTGACACTACACTAACGCCCCCATTGCTAGGTGGGGTGAAGTCGCTATCGCGGTTTAATTACCACTTTAAAATTATAACACTGACCTCCATTCTTAAAATATGCCTACAATGTTTATTAATAATATTAAATTTTTTATATTGATGACAGCAACACTCATTGCGACAAATAAAGATCATAACAAAAATTTATTATATTCATAATTATTGATAATTTTATTTGAATTCTGCATGAGCATATACTCTTTTTATCAAAAATGAATGACGAATTAATTACTTAAATTTGGAGTACAATATGAAAATGAATCATGTGGGTATTATGGTCGGTAATATGGACCAAGCGGTAGAGTTCTACACAAAAGCATTAGGTCTGCGAATTGTGATGAATAATACTAAAGTCATCGAAGAGCGTGAAAGTGCGATTGGCAGAATGTGTATTGCCGTGTTTGGTCAGGGTTTTAAAGGGTTTAACATTGCTCACTTAGTCACAACAGACGGTATTGGTGTTGAAATGTTTGAAATGAAAGAGCGCGACGAACGTCATGATGTTGATTTCTCTCGTTTAGGTATTTTTCATTTCTGTTTACAAACTGATGACTTCGAAGGCGTCATGGCTAAAGTAGAAGAGTTTGGCGGTAAAGTACGTATGGATGTAATGCGTTACCATCCTGAAGATGATAGCAAACCAATGAAAATGGTTTATTTAGAAGACCCGTTTGGAAATTTATTTGAGCTTTATTCACACTCTTATGAAGAAACTTACGCTACTAATTACGAGTAATCGTTTTATCGTAACAATTTAAAGCTGAGGGATCCCCACAAAAAATCACAAGCTACCTAACCGTATTACTAGGTTGGGTAGCTCATGTAGAACCCAAATAATAAACGCATCATCTACAATATAACGCCCATCGTTAACAATCTCTCTACCGAGATAAATGTGGGATAAAACACGTTTTCTTTTCTCAGTATTTGCTTGCAAGGAATGATGTAAGTTTAATTGCTCTGCTGCAAATCCAATACACCATAAAATATATAAAATGAGTGCGCCAATGAGAAGTAGTATATCAAATCGCTCAGGGCTGCGAGAGTTAGCAAACTCAAGACTCATGCCTAGTTTCGCATTCTTGGTATCTCTGAATGCTTCTTCGATTTGCATTCTAGTCGCGTATAATCTCATGACCTTCTTTGGGTTTTTATCCCACCTTTGGGGAAGGCAGCTAATCAACAGCCAAGGCTCTTTTGCTTTCTTTTCCTGGTATTTATCGGTACTACATTGAGATTTTCCACCTCGTAATTTTTTCTTTATTCGTCCTTTTTTTCTCCCTTTATAGAGCGTTCCAATACAGGGGTGCTGAGTTGTTTTACTAAAATAAATATCGCCTAAAGTGACAGCTTTGCTGTTCGCTGATAAAAACCATTCTCTACTTTGTTGCCAATTTTCACCGTCCTTTGATAATTGAACGTTTCCTCTGACTCTGCATACCCAATACCATCCCATATTTTCAATCGCTTTAAACCAAGGCGTTTTAAAAATAGCATCAGCTAAAATAATTGGCCGGCAACCTTCTGGTAGACAATATTTAATATTGTCTAATAATGCTTGATGGGCTGTGGGCGTATTAAGTTCACTTTCGTCATAGGTTTTTTCATAGATGGTTAAAGCGCGTCCACCCATCGGAACACTGACACGTAACAATTGAAAAATACTACTTCCATTTATCGGAGACCAATCAACAATCAATAATGGATTACGCTCCTTAACAACTAAGGAGCTCGCCATATATTTATAAAAATCAATGCGTTCAGAGTGGAGATGAGTATTTCCACAAAGTCTATCTGCACGTTTAATATCATGCTTTTGCTCTGTATTTGAAAGCGATTTTAATCCTCTTCCAAGGTAAGTCACTGTGAGCCTTTGGTCTTTTAAGCCGGAGTGAACAAAAGTAAATAAGGTATTTAACCTAGTTTTATGCATTTCAGGGTGGGCAAGTGATATTTCATTCTGTATGATTTCGATGACTTTCATGGCGATGACTGATTTGTTTTTTTGTGGTGAAATTATTTGATCATAAATTGCCATGGAAGTCGATCTCCCCACATTCATTATTTCTTAATATTCGAGGGGATTCCTCAGAATTTAAAGGCTACCTAAATGATTAATGCTGTTCACTTAAGGTGAACGGCATTTTTTCTATATCAATCACTATTTTCGAGCATTTCCTAGTGCATATATATGCATCATGGTCAGAGTATGAATAATATCTGATGTTCCGAATCTATTTTAAGAATACATTTGACTGTTATTTTCTCCTAAACAGTCAATAATAACTTGCTGTCGCTCCTTCCAATTAACCACCATGGACGCCTGTTCTTCAAGATAAATGATGCTCACTCCTTCAAAACATTGGAGCACCCAAGGTGCGGTTGGATTTTGATAAGGTTTTCTTTTGGTCAGGAAAATAGAGATCTTTTTCTTTTAACTTTTGCCTATCTGGTACTCTAATGAAGCGTAGACCATCAAAATGAAGTCATTACCATCAAGAATCCTTCTATCCGCTCTGGTTTTTTGATACAGATTGAATTTTTAAAAAAATTCCTTTTCAACTTACCGCTGCTCTTTGTAAGTACTGAGCATTTTATCCATCGTCATACTGCTATCGAGCTCGTTTGGCGATTACTATCCGAGTCAAATTTAGAGCATGTTTTCAACTGATTTTCTTCTTCAGATCCAACCTATGACTTTAGCTTAGAAAGAAAACTGCAGATGTAAAAATCATTAGTGACAGTTTTATTAACCGTCACTAATTGTATTAAGTCAACCAGCAATATGTAGCAACCATGCAAGGAAAAATTTACAAGCTAGCTATCGCATATTCAGTAAAGTAATAGCTAATTGAAACTATTAGTCATCTAATTTAACGAACATATAAGTAAGTGCAAAAGACAATGCAAATACACCACAAACACCAGAAACAGCTTGAATGAAGTTTTGCATGCCACCCGATAGATAAGCAGGAAGACTGAATACTGATGAAAGAATATAACTTGTTAAATGGGTATCTATTGATACAGATATAGCACCAAAAAGACCGGCTGCTAAACTAGCCATTAACAAAGCTTTAGTATACTTAGTCAGCACACCAAACAATGCAGGCTCAGTGATTCCAAGAATGGCTGTTACACCTGAACCCGCTGTAATTGATGATTCTTCTTTTGAAACAAACTTTTTTCTCTTATGCCAAATAGCCATAGTTGCGCCAGCAATTGCCAAATTACCCAAACACATTATCGGCATCAATAAATCTCTCCCATATAACTCGAAGTTATTCAGGCTGATCGGCGTCATACTGTGATGGATACCAAACACAATCGTAATAGGGCGAGTTACACCGAAAACAAAACCTGTAAGAGTTGGCGATATTTCTAATAAAGTCGCAACAATCAGACCTGCACCATTACTTAACCAAATCCCAATCGGCCCAACAAAAGACAATGTTAAAGTTGCAGTTACAGTGAATGCCAAAAGAGGCGTAAATACTGGTTTCGCAGATGACGGTATAATTCTATCTACCAAAGGAGTTACTTTTGAAAGAAGCCAAATAGCCAAAATTGTAGGTACAATTGCACCACCATAACTTAAAAGTTCAATTGGTACATTACCAAATACGGTCAATTCTGGCGCTAAACCTTCAGTATTAAGCAATGCCGCCTTTTCAGAAAGTTTAGGCGCTAGCATTGCCGCTGCGATTGCTAAAGCAACATATTCATTTACTTTAAAAACCTTAGCTGCAGAGAATGCAACCAACATAGGTAGGAAAAAGAACACGGCTACAGAAATAGACCGAAAGAAGTACACTGTATCAGATGATTCTGAGATAAGATGTGTTGCTATCAATCCAGAAAGTATACCCATCAACATACCAGCACCCGCGATTGCAGGTACAATAGGACCAAAAATACCAGCAACAATCCTCATAAGACCTTGGAATATTTTACCTTTTCTGACATTGGAAACTACATCGACTTGATCATCACTTTCAGTCGCAGGAAATGCTTTAAACCATTTTTCCACATCAACTCCAATAATCACCTGTGTTTGACCTTCAGAAAGCACAACTCCCCTAACACCTTGCACTGCTTTTAATTTTTCCTCATCTACAAGAGATTCATCTTTAAGAGCAAACCTTAATCTTGTCATGCAATGTGTTGTGGTGTTGATATTTTTAAAACCACCAAGACCTTCAATAATTAAGTTTATTTTTTCATTCAAAATAAGTTTTTTGTTCTGATTTTTTAATCCAAGATCAAGTGAGCCTGCTGTTTGGTCTATTTGCATTTCAAATTTTCCCTTTTGTAAGGTGTTGTTACTTTCAGTGAAAATAATTTTATAGATTTCTTTGCAAATTCCAACGCATCGAACCACGACCCAGATCACGATTTAGTTCCCGATTTAGCCAGTTTGGCCCATTATCATTAATTGGTCCGTTTTTATTTACGACACAAGCGCCTATTACATACCAATTAAAATCACCTCCCAAATAGATTAAATACTCTATATCTTCAATAAGATTAAGTTCATCATCTAGGAGAGATAAAAGCAATGTCAATACGACAACAATATCAACAAAAACAGTTAGTTAACTATTTTTCACGGTTAACTATTTAAAGGGAGCATAGTAAGTAACAGATTTTATTTTAAAATTATCCAACTTTAATAACCAAACCACAATTATCAACAATGGTTAAACCTAAACTTGACCAGAGCTAACTAATAAGTAATTCTGTTTCTTAACAATCAATAGAATATACAAATCCCTGTTATTCATCATACTCAAAAAGGTATGGTTAAACTGATTTCTAAATACATCATACAATCATCAATTCCATGAGTATCTAAGTAAAAAATGAAAAAATATGAATTTATTGCACAAGATTTATTGAGTAAAATCTATCAAATTACCGATCAAATAACAGATAAATTACCAGCAGAAAGAACACTCTCAGAAGATTACGGGGTTTCTAGATCAACGATAAGAAAAGCTCTAGAAAAACTTGAAAGTATTGGTGCAATTTATATCGTTCAAGGATCTGGGCACTTTATAAACAAAAAGATTCGAAACAACCCTCTCGTATATAACTCAATAACTGAAAAAAAATTTCATCAAATCAAATTCAGACTATTGAGCTTACATAAACGCCGTCCCAGTAAAGAAGAACAACAAATATTCTCTATCTCTGACTATGAGTTTGTTTGGGATTTTACTAGGCTGAGGTATATTGATGACAAGGTGACGCAAATTGAAAGGTCCAAAATGCCAGTCCCTCTTTTTTCTGATCTAACACCCAAAATAATTGAAAGTTCTATTCAACAATATGTACTAAATAAAGGGGGGGTAATCTCTCATTCACTCACACATTATCAAGCCATAAATATTTCAAAAGAACAAGCTAGCCTGTTAGGATGCAAAAGAGGTGTAGCCGCAATGCACATCGTTAATCGAGGTATATTACACAACGGCCAAATCTATGAAATGAGTGACATTATAGACATTGATTACTTATGTAGCTATGTCATCCCCTTCAACGAAGATAATCTGTCTTTTCGACAACAGAATAATGAAGAGGAATAAAAAGCTCCTCTATCTAAGGAGTATGTATCACGCCACTCGGCAAACGGCTTTGAGTCCACTCATGTGGTCGATATTCAACAGGATATTTTATAGCTTCGCCTAGGTTAAAACCTACACCTATTCCGTCCTCCTCAAGCGCATACAAATAACCGTTTTCTGGCTTCGGTGCGTTAGGAAATACATTTTTTGTATTTTCTTCATAAGCAACATATTCCTGGATCGCAGAGTTATGCAAATGAATGTTGAGATGTATATTAACAGCAGCCCCTATTGGCGTCATATCTGGCGGACAATGCCAAGCAATTCTAACCCCAAAAGTTTGACAAAGATGCCCCAACTTTAACGCTGGCGTTATTCCTCCAATTTGTGAAACATGGCAACGTATAAAATCGATCTTACGATTCACAATAAGATCTTTCCACTCAGCAGGATTATTAAATAATTCTCCCATCGCAAGCGCTATAGAAGACTGATTTCTGATATTTTCCAACCAGTCACTTTGCTCTGGTGGTAGGATGTCCTCAATAAAGTATGGCTTATATTGCTCAACTTCTTTTGCAAATTGAATCGCTTGTTGCGGAAATAATCGCTCATGAACATCATGTAAAATGTGGAATTTGTTACCGTATTTTTCACGTACAGCTTTAAACATAGTAAGTGTATTATCCATATACTGGTCTTGATCGTAATACTCCCCTTCCGTTGGTTGTTTAGTGTTATGAATATTTTCTGCGTTACCACCATAGAAACCAAGCTGACAGCGAATATGCTTATACCCCTGCCCCAATAACTCATCCACTTCTTGATAGAGCCCCTCTAAAGTACCACTGGTCGCATGACTATACGAAGGTATCGCATCTTTCGATTTCCCGCCAAAAAGTTGATACAAAGGCATGCCGGCAATCTTCGCCTTAATGTCCCAAAGAGCCATATCAATACCGGAAATAGCATTGTTAATTACAGGTCCGTTACGCCAATAGGCATTAACCGTCATCATTTGCCATAAATCTTCAATATTATTAGCATCTTTTCCAGTTACTAAAGGTTTTAGATACTCATCTACCATGGTTTTCACTGCCAGCGGTCTTTGTTGAAATGTGGCACAGCCATAACCAATAATTCCTTTATCAGTTTCAACCTTAACAACGATGAGATTGTGTCTATTAGGTTTAGTGATAACACATTCAATATTAGTAATTATAGTTGGCTTCAAAAGATGCTCCTGTTGATTTTGAATATCAATATTTATTGATGAATCTATATGTTTAATGATTATATTTAGCCCTATTTTTTATACTGTTTCAATCAATAAATTATTTGTTTATTTTGGTTTGAAATTAGACGTCAATAAGACTAAATAACCATACCAATTCAATTTTGGAAAGGGTTCGAGAGAGTATAATTACGGAGAGTGAAACGTTTGAAAACTTAGATTTGAGTTTGTTAAAAACAATAATACACCTATTTTTTCTACTAAAAATATCAGAGAATGAGTAGAATAAATGTCATTTTTATTAGATCTAAAATCTACTTTAGTTCATAACTTCATACTTACTTCTTTTTCATCCTAATAAAGGGTATTGTCAACTTATGTAACCGGGATAACTAAAGGCTATAAAGTTAGCGCCACTCTAAATTTTCAACACAACTAACCCGCATCCATTCAGAAAAGGAGTGATCTCGAAATACTCGATAATGTTTTGCTTGCATTAAATGACTACCAAAACGAAACAAACTATTTACCACTCCGTGGCAACTTAAAAACCGTTGGGCTTGCCCCTCTGATTTAAATTTTCTCATCTGTCGTTCTTGTTGCCGAGTAGGCTGATGCGATAACTCACATCCGTTATTTTCATACTAAACAGTAGCGTGTTCGACACTTGGTATTAACGTTTTTTGGGCCGCTGAGTAACTAGCTAATTTATCAGTAACAATCTTTAACGGCAATCCACCCTCACTTTTCAGCAAACGTTTAAAGAAGCGCATGGCAGCTTGCTTATCCTTGCGTTTTTGAACTAAGATATCTATCTCATCACCATCTTGATCTACAGCGCGCCAAAGATAATGTAATACACCATTTATTTTGATAAAAACCTCATCCAGATACTAAGTATCACCAAGTTGTCCTCGCTGCTTTTTGATCTGGTTACAATAGATGTTACCGTATTTTTACACCACTGACGGATCGTTTCATAAGTAACAACAATTCCCCTAGCAGCAAGTAATTCTTCAATATCACGAAAGCTCAATATAAAACGATGATAAAGCCAAACCGCATGGCTTATTATTTTTGCATGATAACGACAACCTGCGTAGATATTAGAATTTTTAATCAGCAGATTCTCGCACAATTGGTTGAGGGGGTGTTAAGTTGACAGTACCGATTCAACCCCTCTGTGGCGATTAAGTACCCCTATATAGGGGCACTTAATCAACGCGGATAAATAATAGAAATTGTATTTGGAAAGGTTTCCTGCTAGAAACACTGCATTATCAACTTATACGGTAGGATCAATTAAAGACAATCAAACCAGTATGAGTCTAAATTTTAAACGCAACTAACCTGCACCATTCAGAAGATTATTGCATAGTTGATAAAATAGTTGTTAAGTTGACAGTACCGTCAGAGGTATTGTCAACTTATGTAGACTCCCCATTGTCAACAACGAAGTGAATAAATTAATAAGTAATCACAAAACGTCTAACAGCCATTTTTGAGAGGTAGTTAAGCGTTCATCAGTTTCAGCTGTATACCATTTCTTTTGATCTTGCTGTGGCACATCCATACGATCAATATATAACCCATGTAAAACTCGACGTCGGGCACCTATTTTATTGACTGTTCCACCATGCCAAGTATGTGCATTAAAAATCATTACACTGCCTGCGGGACATTCAAAAAAAACTTCCTCTGGATGCGGGCTATCAATATCACTTAATACATCTTCTGGCAGGTCACGATAAAGATGCGTCCCAGGGATGATTCTTGGCGCACCATTTTCGGCGCTCAGTTCATCAATAGCCCAAAGAGCATTAACTAAATGTACTTTAGGAAAATCAGGACGAGGTTTTTTCCAATCGGCATGAAGTGACTGATGCCCTCCGCCTGGATGCGCTTCTCGGGCATTCAGGCTAGATATTTTAAAATCGCCTTTGAAAATATGCTGACAAGCTGCAAGCACTAGAGGGTGCGCCCAGACGTTATCCCATATTGCCCCCTTATTAATCAAATTAGCAATGCGCGTCACAGAGTCTTCTTGATGATGCTCAATAGCTAATTGTTCTCCTTCTTTTTCAACCAATCTGTCGATGGTTTGACGCATACTTTCTAATTGTTCAAAGCTAACTACATCATGAACAATCGTAAATCCATGTGTATCTAAGTCGTGGATCATTTCCGGAGTAATATTCATGTTCGCACCTAAATTTTCTAGATGTTGGGCAGATTGGCTAGGCATAAGAGTTCCTTTTTATTATATGTATCGATTAAAACAAGCTTTTAAATTACTAAAATATGATCACTAAAAATGCAGGTAATTTCTACGATAAACTGGATAATTGTATTTTTAATAAAAACTGTGAGCTAAAAGAGATATAGTCTCTACTTAAACGGGATTAGTGCTTACATACATCTTAAAAAGGCATTATCATGGAATTTTCCATATCTAAAACCATTCAAAATACAGCACAATTGTTTACTTACTAAGAAGCCTGATATGCTAGATAAAACCTACTTAATTGAAGCACTACAACATTATTCATCTGATACCAATGAGATTGAAAGCGTCTATTTTGCAGGGAGTTTGCCATCACCACCACTTCTTGCTTATCAAGTGAATTTTTCTCGCTTTGAAATGGTACTTATTGGTGAACTCAATATGCAAGTTGGCAATAATACAGGGATTGATACGACCTATACGCTTAAGCAGGGTAACGTGTTGTATCTTCCTGCTGAAAGTTGGAATAAACCCAACTGGAAAAAACCAGTCGTAGTGATGTCAATTTTAGTTGGTAAACAAAACTTTGGAATGAGCCTATTAAGCTGGGATGGTAAACAATTTGATTCCGCCATTAAAGAGAATATTGCACGAAGAGGACCAAGAACGGGCTCTTTTATTATGCTTGCGCTGAATGAATTAGCTCACCATACAGAAGCTCAGCAAACCGCTCGTTTGCTGACCACTTCTCTATTTAGTCATATTATAGACTTGATTAAGAGCCCTCCAAAAACACCGTCAAAAAGCCAAGCCTTATTTGAGGCAGTGCGTAATTACTTAGAGATGAACTACCATGAAGCACTAACTCGCGAATCAGTCGCTCAGCACTTTTATGTATCACCTAATTACCTATCTCAACTTTTCCAAAAAGAGGGGGCGATAAAATTTAATGAATATCTAAACCATATCCGTCTTGAACGAGCGAAATATCTGCTTATGAAATACGATATGAAAGTAAAAGAAATAGCCCATAGATGTGGTTTCACAGACAGTAATTACTTTTGTAGGGTATTTAGAAATCAAACTGCACGCTCTCCCTCAGAATATAGGGTTAATTACAATAGCTCAAATACCTCAGAAGAAGTGTGATGCTATAGATATTACAATTTGATATTGTTTATAGCTCTGCTGAAGATTGAGGAGGAGCAACACTCATTTTTTTTGCTGCTTGCATAGCAATTTTAGAATTTTGTAGAAAATGAGAAATTGACATTTTTAGCACTCTGGCCTGCGCAAAACGCTCCTTTCCTACAATATTAATATCTGCAATAATCATCACTACATCAGCGTCATCGATCTGCTCTTGTGAAAGTGCATTTTCAATGCCAAGCGCCCCTTGGGTTTCAATCAGGATCTTATAGCTTAGTTTTTTAGCTAATTTTTCGACTAGCTCAGCAGCCATATAAGTATGTGCCACACCACTAATACAAGCTGTTACCGCAACAATGTTCATATAAAAGCTCTTAATGTTATTAAATATATTCCTAGATTTATAATGCTACTTTTCATCCAGAGTAACATTATAAACCTAACGAAAGGAAAACTATTTCAGTAAATAGCTGTTTATGAAGAGGATAATCATTCACAGCAACTCCCACCTCGAATTAATTCATTGTTTCTACACATTACCAGATCACAAACTTAATGCGTTTGATATCAATATTGATGGTTATAATATATCTAGCACATTTTTACCTATACCGTAGCTAGACTCCCAATCAGCAACAAAACCAGCAACACCAGAGTCTGTTAATGGGTGATTCAATAATAGATCAAATACATCAGGAGCAATAGTAACAGAGTGCGCCCCTGCTTTAGCAACTTCATGCACTTGCTGAACATTCTTAAATGAAGCAGCCAAAACTTTTGCTTCTAATCCATAGGTGTCGATTAAATGAACAATCTCATCCACCACTTGAGTGCCACCGCTGCAGATATTATCTAATCGATTAACGTAAGGAGCTAAAAACTCTGCACCTGCCATCGCTGCCATTAGGGCTTGCTGCGGTGTTAAAATGGCAGTTGCAGTAATGCGTATTCCTTGTGCATTAATTAGTTTAATCGCCTTAAGACCTTGTGCAGTCACAGGCACTTTAATGATCAAATTAGCATCAATTTGACACATTGCTTTCGCTTCTTCCAGCATGATCTCTGCAGTGCGCCCCATCACTTGAGCGTGAAGCATGCGCTCATCACCAATAATCTTCCTTATATCAAGTAAAATATTTTTAAATGGTCGGTTTTCTTTAGCAATGATTGATGGATTTGTGGTCACACCACTCAGTGGATATAAATCAACCGCTTTTTGAATCGCGTTTAAATCGGCCGTGTCTAACATATAAATCATAAAATCTATCCTTTAACTTCTCATGTGTTAACTTTTGTTTCGTCAGAAAAACTCTAACGAATGAAAGAAAACTCTTTTAGACACAAAGTAATTGCAGCTTTACTCTGCGTAAATACAATGCCCTGCTGAGCTAGTTTAGAGGTATCCAAACGCACATCTCGAGTTTTGGGTGCATTACTAACCTGTAATATTTTATTTAGTCGGTCCCCTTGTCCAAGCTCAGTTAATATGTGCTCAGCAATTTCATAACGACTTGCAGGATTATGTGCACCAGTGTGGTATGTACCATATGGGATTTCAAAAATTTTCGGGAACTGATCAATCAACTCATGCACATAAGTTAAACCACGAAATTCATTTTGACGTTCATGCATAACATCACCATTTTGCAGAGCTTGCATCGCATTCCAGACTACGTTCGGGTTAATATTTGCATTACGCTCAGGTAACCCAAATAACCAAGTGAAACGGATGACCCACAACTCTTCAAGGATAGATTTCAACAGCCCCTCTGCTTCAAGTTTATTTTTACCATAGATGGTATCAGGCACAGCCGTATCATTTTCTGTATATGGTCCTGGTTCAACATTACCATTAAAGACTTGTTCAGTAGAAATAAATACAAGCTTTGCCCCATTTTTTTTACAGGCATTCGCAATATTAAGCGCACCATGCACATTCACTTTATGGGCTATATCTGGATGTTCATTACAAAAGTCAGTTACAGCAATCGCAGCAGCATGAATAACATAATCAGGCTTTATCTCTGCGAAGGTGCTATTCACCATCTCTTCATCCGTAATATCTAAGCTATCAACATCTGTTGCACTGATAACAAACTCGTCTTTATAACGATTGATAAATCGCGTTCCAAAAAAACCTTTAGCACCCGTAATTAGTATCTTCTTTTTCATTGTTATCCTCCAATAGTAACCCTGTAACCATACGATTCTACGTGGTCTCGAATTGAGTTAATTTCACATTTACTTGGCACTTCAATATCTTTTAGCTGATACTCCATACCAAAGGTGTCATATTTGCTTGCCCCATATTGATGAAACGGCAGTAAATGAATTTCATCAAGATTATAAGGTCGTAAAAACTTTAACACTTTGTCGATATTTAAAGCATCCATGGTGAACCCAGGAATTAATGGCAATCTAGGTATTATTTTGACGCCACTTTCAACCAACAGTGTAAAATTTTCTAAGACTCTTGTTATGTTGATACCGATAACCTGCTTAGCACGTATCGGATCCATTATTTTAAAGTCATAAAGCACTTCATCGCATAACGCAGCTATTTTAAGTAATTGCACTCTGTTTCCATGCCCCGATGTTTCAATCGCGGTATGATACCCCTCTTTTTTTAAGCGTTTTAATAATGCAATAATAAAAATGGGTTGTGTGAGTATCTCGCCTCCCGATAAAGTAACGCCACCACCTGAAGTACGAAAAAACACGTCATCTTTGGCTATATCTTGCATGATTTCATCTATAGTCATATCAGTGCCAACCTGCTCAAATGCACCACTTGGACATTCTTCAACATCTTCTTCACAAATATTACAATGCAAACATTTAGCCTCTCGGCGAACATTTACTTTATGTAATGAGCGAGATTCTGGATTAGCACACCACGGACATTTCAGAGGACAACCTTTAAAAAAAATAACCGTGCGAATACCATCACCATCATTTAATGAATAACGCTGAATATTAAACACTCGCCCAACTGACTTAACAGGTGTTTCAATTTCATTAATTTTTATATCATTACTGTAATAATGAAACGATTTACAATTCATGAGCGGTTCGCTGAATAATATCGTCCTGAATTTCTTTCGACAGCTCTACAAAAAAAGCACTGTATCCAGCAACGCGGACGACTAAGCCAGCATAATCTTCAGGTTTTTGTTGCGCTTTTTTTAATGTTTTTGCATTTAAGACATTAAATTGAACGTGTTGTAGCTTTAATTTCATGAAAGCACGTAGGAAATCACTAAGTTTTTTCAAACCACTATCCCCCTCTAATGTAGCAGGTGTAAATTTTACGTTCAGTAAACTACCGTTAGAAAGCAGATAATTATCTAATTTACTCACAGATTTAAGCACGGCTGTTGGACCATTCTGGTCTTTACCTAACATCGGCGATAATCCTCCATCCGCTAGTTGCTCACCAGCAAGGCGTCCATCAGGTGTTGCACCTACAACAGCGCCTAAAGGAACGTGTGCCGATACGGTATAGGAGCCAGGGGTGAAAATACCACCACGTGGGTTTTCATAGGTTTCCACCTCTTTACAAAAAAACCGCAACATATCTGATCCAAGGTTATCAACACCATTAATATCATTGCCATATTTGTCATAACGATTCATCAAACGGGAACGAATTTTGTTTCCATCTTCAACCTCAAAGTTATTCTCTAATACAGTGATAAAATCAGAAAATGAGCTACGTTTTTCTTCGAAAACATAACCTTTCAAGGCTTGCAATGAATCAGAAAGATTAGCAATTCCAATACCTTGAACACCTGAGAAATTATATCGGCTACCGCCAGAAGTAATATCTTTACCTGTTTCTATACAATTACTGATAAAGGACGACAGCAAAGGTACTGGTGCCCAATCACGATGCCCAATGTCACAAATATTTGAGCCTTTCACCATCAGCTTTACGTAGTGTTTAATATCACAGCGAATCTCTTCTAAAATTCCATTAAAGGAGACACGATTATTATTTTTGTTTCGTAATAACACTTGCTCCATCACTTTCAACAGGTTAAACATGGCAATATCATGTAAACCGTATGTTTTACCGGGAACCGATAACTCCACACAACCAACAACCGCATAATCACGTGCATCCTCAAGTGATACACCTCTATTCAAGAAAGCAGGTACCACCACTTCATCATTAAATATTTGCGGGATCCCTGTGCCTAATCGAATTGTTTCAGCCGTTTTATTTAAGAAAGTCCGATCTATAAACTCGTTAACTCGCACACCCAGATTAGGTTGTGGCAACTGAATACTTTGATAAGCATCCAAACATAGTGTTGAAAGAGAATTAACTGCACTTTGACCTGATTCAGTTAGTCCTCCCAATAAAATTGTATAACCCGTTGGAAAACCGGCAAAAAATTTCGCACTACTCGATGAGCGAAGTAACACAATATCATTTGTCTTAATCCATAAGCTCTCTAATAGCTCTTTTAGAAATTCGGGATTCTCTCCTGCATCAATCGATGCTTGATAAAAAGGCATCATATATTGATCGAAACGACCTAACGACAATGAGCTTGCATTCGATTCATATTGTAAAATAATATTCATATGCCAAAACAGTTGGCAGGCTTCATAAAAGCTTTGTGGCTTTTCTGTGGCAATTTTTTGTGAAATACGAGCAATTTCTCTTAATTCTTGTTTACGTACGGGATCATCACATTTATCAGAGTCCTGAGCCGCCAAAGTTGCATAACGCTGGATATGGCGCACCGATGCTTCAAGCAAGATCAAAACAGACTTATAAAATTCATTATCTGTATCATGCGTAGAAAGCGTCTGTAACTCATCGATCATCGCACTTAACCCCATGTTAAGTAGGCGATAAAAGTCAATAATAATATGCCCTTGTCCTTTATCAGTCTGATTCACACTGAAAATTTTCTGTGCAACAGCCTCTTTTACATCGCTTGGAATTTGCTTATTGATAAAATCTTTCATCGAACGCTGAGACCAATAAGGAAGTAGCTCATTACGATAGATTTTTTTATCTTCTTCTGTAATAAAAAATTGATCCTGTGGGCGAGATTCAAAAATATCTAACTCTTTTTCAATCCAGTACGGATCCATCTCTGGAGATACAATACCCGAACGTGCTTTAATGGTTCTATTACCTATAATTAATTCATCTTGTCGGATTGAGATGTCCACATTATCCATTACAAAAGCCGTGGCTTTAGCCCGTCGGATAAGCGTGTGCTCACCCTCTGTTTGTTTATAGCTTTGTGTATATAATAAAGCGCGCTCTAATGAGATTTCACGTTTACTCTCAAATAGATGAGATTTTAATCTTGTAATTCTTGTGCTACTCATCTTAACTCCATTCTAAATATCGCTGTAAGGACAAGGGTTGTTAATTGGTTATACCTAATACCATTCATTAACATACAGTGAAGTTTTTTATGTAAACAATAAAAAGTATTAGGTATACCAAGGTTAGGATAAAGAGGAGCGAACACTCCCCCCTAACTTGATATTTAAACTGTTGCTAAATGAACCTCAATTTTATCCATTATTGCAGCAGCACGTTTTACCGCATCACTTATACCAATGCGTACAATGGTTTTACCTTCAAAGCGTTCTTCATTTTTAATGCCAATATCTTTTGTTAAGATAACGACATCCGCGGCAGCAACATCAGCTGCTGTTAATTCATTTTCAACACCAATAGAACCTTGTGTTTCTACTTTACAGGCCCAGCCTTTTGCTTTTGCTGATGACTCGATTGTTTCTGCAGCCATGTAAGTATGTGCGACTCCAGATGGACATGCTGTTACTGCGATAATATTTGTCATTTTTCTTGCCTCTAATATTCTAAATAAATAATGTTCTGTTTGGCTCTGTTATAGCTTGATGTAACCTATGCAACAGAGCCTCTTTGTTGATAACTTTGTTTTTAACCTATCTTAATATCTAAATCGAAATCACTAACCTCTTCTTCGTTAGCTGGTTTAACTTTACGACGTGATTTTAAGAAGTTCACAATAAGAGCAGTAACCAGTGATCCCACTGCTAGTGCAATAATGAAACTAAAGCGACCTTCAACAACAGGTAGTACAATCAAACCACCCCATGCAGCGAAGCTCTCTACGCCCAATATTGCTGCCGTTACTGTGCCAGCAACAGTACCAATCATAATAGATGGGAGTACACGTAGTGGATCTACTGCAGCAAATGGAATCGCACCTTCTGTAATCCCCATTGTGCCCATCAATGCTGATGCTCGACCTGCTTCTTGTTCATCTGCGGCATAAAGTTTTTTGTTCATAAATGTCGCCAACCCCATACCTAATGAAGGTACGGCTACAGCAACAGACGAGATACCAGCTACATTATAGATTCCTTCACCAACACATAAGATTACAAAGGCATAAGCCACTTTATTAACCGGTCCTCCCATATCAAATGAGATCATGATGCCCATGATGATAGCAAGTGTAATAATGCTTGAGTCTTGCATTCCTTTAAGGAATTCAGTAAGTCCGGCTGTTACGGCACCAATTGGTTCACCGATGCCCCATACAATTGCTCCCGCTGTTATAAATGTGCCAACAATTGGAATAATAAAAATAGGCATAATAGAGCGTGCGAAAGTAGGAACTTTTATTTTTTTAAGGTAGAAAACAACGATACCACCTAACAAACCAGCAAAAATTGCACCAAAAAAACCAGTGTTATACATGTTTGCACCAATAAAGGCAGCGATTGCCGAAGGTGCAAGCGCAGAACGATCTGCAATCGAGTAACCAATATAAGCGGCCAAGATAGGTACCATTAACGTGAAACCTGCAACTCCAATGAAAAATAGATCATGAAGCCATGTTCCCTCTAGTGGTACCGCTCCTTCCCCATACAGCATCACTGAAGCGGCAAGCAAAATACCACCAGCAACCACAAAAGGGATCATATGTGACACCCCTGTCATTAGGTGTTGCCGTGTGTTTTTTAAAATATTAATTAGGTCATTCATCTGCCACTCCTTGCCATTAAAGTAATTAAAAAATTATTAGATAGTTAGCTTGGATGTTTTGCATCTCAACGCGTTTACCTTGTGATGTATAATAGTTAACAAATATGCTAATCATCTATAGGACAAAAAGACTCTTAACTAGACTTTTGTTATCTAAAACATAAATCTTGATCTAGCCCACACTTTGATTGTCTTGCCCCATATAGAGGACAGAGATAGTTAAAGTAAAAAGCACAGTAATAAAAGATGTATATCACAATTCAAATACAACCTAACAAATATCCAGTAGATAGTATTTTTATCCAATAGCGGTAGGCTCTCAGCCTGCTATTGTGGGATTAGATAAACCAAATATTTTAATTATAAGGATACCCCTGCATGAAAACCTACTCTTTCTCTTGCGAGCTCCCCAATGGGGTTCACGCTAGACCAGCAACCCACATTGAAACATTATGCAGTGCCTTTGATTCAGAGGTTATCTGGAGAAATTTACGATCCGATATTTCAGGTAGTGCTAAGAGTGTCCTTGCTTTAATTGGTACAGATACTTTATTAGGAGACCAATGTCTAATAACGATTGAGGGAGTAGATGAAGATCAGGCACTGGAAGCACTAAAAAACTTTATTCTCCATGAATTTTTAGATTGTGATACGCCACTACAAAGCAATATTGAAGAAAATGAGGAACTTGAGCCTCTGCCACGTAGCTTTTCTAATTTAAACGTACAGCATATTCGCGGTAAGTCTGTTAGTAGTGGTTTTGGACAAGGCAAGCTAACACGAATTGGAGCAATTAACTTTGATGAGCTTAAAGATCTACCTATTGCTCTTGAGTATTCGCTAGAAAAAAAACAGCTTGAAAAAGGTATAGATGCCTTAATCAAATCATTACAAGTGCAACTCGTGACAGCAGAGCATACTGAAGGTGAGGTTATTAATGCTCATCTTTCTATCGTTAAAGATATTGAGTATAAAAAAACCTTACAAACTAATTTAAATGAAGGAAGAAGCTCTGCCGAAGCAATCATAATCAGCGCAAAATATTACGGCGAACAGATGAAAAAATCATCCAGCGCTTATATGCGAGAGCGTGAATTAGATATACGTGATGTATGCTTTCAGTTACTTCAAAGCGTTTATGGGAAGAAAAAGTTTGCCAGTCAACTAGCTTTAGATTGCCCAAGCATTTGTATTGCTGATGACTTAACACCAAGTCAATTCCTTGAACTTGATAAGTCATTACTCAAAGGATTATTACTGACTCATGGAGGAAGCACATCTCATACTGTTATTTTGGCAAGATCCTTTGCTATTCCAACATTGGTTGGTGCTGATGGTTCAAAGCTTCAATATTTTTTAAATAAACAGGTATTGCTTGATGCTAACCTTGGGTTAATTGTAACAGAAAATAACGAAGCACTAACTCGTTATTACCAACAAGAACAACTTATTGCGGATACGATTAAAGAGCAATATGCTCTATTCCATAGCCTCGAAGGCTTAACAATGGATAATAAAAAATTGGAAGTTGCTGCTAATATAGCCCATTCCATAGAAGCTGAATCTGCTTTTACTAATGGTGCAGAAGGGATTGGCTTGTTCCGTACAGAAATGCTCTATATGGATTGTAATACACCGCCCAATGAAGATGAGCTGTATGATATTTTCTGCCAGGCGATTAAAGCTGCTGATGGCAAATCAACCATTATCCGTAGTATTGATATTGGAGGTGATAAACCCGTTGATTACCTAAACATACCAGAAGAAAAAAACCCGTTCTTAGGCTATCGCGCCATTCGTATCTATGAAGAATTCATAGATATATTTAAAACACAACTTCGTGCTATTTTAAGAGCTTCTGCTCACGGTAGTTTAAAAATAATGATCCCTATGATCTCTGCTTTAGAAGAAATTTTATGGGTTAAAGATGTATTGGCGGAAGTGCGCCAAGAGCTACGCAAAGAGCAAATACCTTTTGATGAAAAAATTCCATTTGGGATCATGATTGAAGTTCCCTCAGTCGCATTCATTATTGATCAATGCTGCGAGGAAGTAGACTTTTTCTCAATTGGTTCCAACGACTTAACTCAATATTTAATGGCTGTGGACCGTGATAATGCTAAAGTAAGTAAACATTATAACAGCCTCAATCCCGCGTTTTTACGCACACTGGATCATATAGTTAGTGAAGTACACCGCCACGGAAAGTGGATAGGGTTATGCGGGGAATTAGGTGCGAAAGGCTCTGTCCTACCACTACTTGTTGGCTTAGGTGTTGATGAGTTAAGCATGAGCGCACCCAGTATTCCAGTGACTAAAGAACGCATATCTAAACTCGATAGTCGTGAATGTCGCCAACTGTTAAACAAAGCGATGCAGTGCCGCACATCTTTAGAAGTAGAGCTACTACTCGCACAGTTTAGAATGACACACAGCGATGCCCCGCTTATTTCTTCAGATTGCATCACACTTGATAATGATGCGCGTAATAAAGAGGAAGTAATCAAAAAACTATCGGACAACTTGTTCCTTACCGGGCGTTGTCGTTACCCAAATAAGCTCGCCGACGATTTATGGGCTCGTGAAGATGTTTTTTCAACAAGCCTTGGTTTTGGTTTTGCAATTCCGCATACCAAGAGCGAACATATTGAGCAGTCCACCATTAGTGTTTCTCGTTTATCAACGCCTATTCAGTGGGGGGATGAAGAAGTGAAATTTGTGATCATGTTAACGTTAAACAAACATGCAGCCGGCAATCAGCATATGAAAATATTTTCCAAATTAGCACGCAAGATAATGCATGCTGATTTTAGAGATAGCTTGATGCAAGCTCAGTCTGAAAAAAATGTTGAATACATATTAAAAAATGAATTGGAACTCGCCTAATTTGTAATAGTAACAAGAGTAATATGCAGACAAAGCAGGAGCGTACCCTGCTTTGTTTATTAATATCCAATAAAAAAGGTCAATTAAATGGATGCGATAACAACAGCCCTAGTAGGTTTTGGAATTTCTGGTCAGTGCTTTCAAGCGCCAATATTACAAAATAGCAAAGAGATCGACTTGGTTGCTGTCGTCTCTAGCGATTCCGATAAAGTTTTACAACAACTCCCTAATGTTTCTGTCTTTGCATCTCTAGAGTCTTTACTGGAAAATGACACTGCAGAGCTAATTATTATTGCCACTCCAAATCACCTACATTTTCCATTGTGTAAATTAGCATTAGAAGCGGGTAGGCATGTCGTAGTGGAAAAACCTTTTGTTATCGATAGTAAAGAAGGTCAACAACTCATTAATCTTTCAGAAAAATACGATAAAAAACTCAGTGTTTACCAGAGTCGCCGTTTTGATGGTGATTTTTTAACCATTAAAAAGGTATTTAATGAGGGAACCTTAGGGAAAATACATACATTCTATTCAAGTTATAACCGTTATCGTCCACTAGTAAAAGTACGATGGCGTGAGCAAGATATCCCCGGGGCAGGTATTTTATATGATTTAGGCGCACATTTAATTGACCAAGCTTTGGATCTCTTTGGTAAGCCACTCTCCATTACAGCAACACTCAGAAAACAAAGACAAAATGCACAAACCGTCGACCACTTTCACTTACTTCTAACTTATGATCAGTGTGATGTTATTCTTCACTCCAACTGTTTAAGCACCGCAGAAGGAGCGAGGTTTCAAATATTTGGGGACAAAGGTAGCTTTATTAAACAGGGAATGGACCCTCAAGAAGAATTTTTACGAGAGAAACAAGGGCCACTTTCCTGCAACTGGGGAAAAGATTGCATAGATAATTACGCTGTAATTACAGATCATGAAGGTGTTACAACAAGTATTACTACAGAGCAAGGTGGTTATGAAAAATTTTATCAGCAACTTGCCTTAGCAATAAGAAATAATGCTCCTCTTCCTGTTAGTGCAGAACAAGCTTTAGATGTCATTAAAGTGATCGAAGCCGCCTACCTTAGCCAACAACAACAACGCACAATTTTTTTCTAGGAAAGTATATGCAAGACCTACTAAAACATCTTTTAGCACAAGAGCAACGCTTACAGTTTAGCCACTTTTCTCATCAACGTGCATGGGACTTAGGTTGTGCGCTAAAGGAGAGAGCTGAAGCACTTTCTTGCCATGTCGCCATTGATATTACTTTTAATCGCCACACTCTTTTTAGTTATGCCATGCCTAATACCAGTATTGATAATATTGAATGGATTAAACGTAAAAAGAACGTCGTACAACGTTATCAACATAGCTCTTGGTATATGGGTAATTATTACAAAGCAAAGGGTAAAAGTATTGAAGAAAGTTCATTGGTTGATATAAAACAATATGCCCCCTTTGGTGGATGTTTCCCACTTATTATTCGTGATGTGGGTGTTGTTGGTACTATTACAGTATCAGGATTACCACAACAAGAAGATCATCAACTTATCATTGATACACTAGAGCAATTTTTATATCGTTAATGGCGAATGTGATTTTATAGCTATGTTATATCCTCAACTTATGTGTGGAGACGCAATGAGTAACTTGCAATTCCACGGCCTACGACAACTCAATTTTTAAATTACTCTCGGCTAAAGCGACTCAAACTGAAACTCAATTCTTAGCTAATGTAGCTGAACAAGTAATAACTATTAGAGATTAAAGTTTAGCTGTCTGAACACACTGTAATTATCAAGAATTAAAACTTATGTGTAGGAATTTTAATGAAATTAGAAGAAATAGCTCGGTTGGCTTCTGTCTCTCGTACGACAGCAAGTTACGTTATTAATGGCAAGGCAGAGAAATACCGAATTAGTGAACAAACGCGTCTGAAAGTAATGGCTGTAGTGGATAAATATAACTATAAACCTAACTATGCAGCAAGCTCTTTGCGCGTGGGTAAAAGCCGTACTTTCGGTCTAATTATTCCTGACCTGGAGAATTACAGTTATGCAAAAATTGCTAAGCTACTGGAGCGTGATGCAAGAAAGCAAGGTTTTCAACTCATAATATCTTGTTCTGATGATGACATAGAGAAAGAAATGGATGTGGCAGAAAATCTTATCCAACGTAATATTGATGTATTAATCGTCGTGACAGCATTATCCTGTAACACCCCTTTTTATCGTAAAATACAAGTTAACGGTGTGCCTGTAGTTGCAATAGATCGCTACTTAGATGTTAAATTTTTCAGTAGCGTAATTAGTGAAGACTTTGAAGGGGCTTTCCAATTATGTGACGCTATATTAAAAAAAAATATTAAAAGTATTGGCTTGATTGGTGCACTACCACAGTTAAGCATATCTAGAAAAAGAGAGTTAGGTTTTAGAAGTGCACTGAACAAGCATCACGATACGCTTAACGTGCAGTATGCTTATGGTAAGTCTTTCAGTATTGAACAAGGGCAGTGTCTAGCACAGCATTGGATAGATACTAATTGTTTACCCGAAGCAATTTTCATTACTTCTTATATCTTATTTGAAGGTGTACTAAATTGCTTTTTAGCACACCCAAAGTTACAAAATAAAACGGTACTGGCAACATTTGGTGATAATCGTTTATTAGATTTTTTACCTATTAAAGTTCTATCACTTCCGCTACAGCTAGAGTTGATAGCCGGAAAGGCATTACAATTTGCTCTGTCAGCAGCTCAGGGCACTTATAATCCCACTGTAGAGGTTGTCCCACGCCAGTTAATAAAAAGATAGTCATGCAAAGGGTACTATTAACAGTACTGTCATCTTTACCACCCTACAATTAATTATGCAATAATCTAATTGGTGCTGATAAGATAATTGGACTCCCCCTACGGTATTGTCAACTTATCTGACTAGGATGACTAAAGGCTATAAAAATAGCCTTAATCTAAATTTTGGACACAACTAACACGCATCCATTCAGAAAAGGAGCGATCTCGAAATACTCGGTAATGTTTTGCTTACATTAAATGACGTCCAAAACGAAACGGGTTATTTACCAGCCCGTGGCAACTTAAAAACCGTTGGGCTTGCCCTATGAATTGAATTTTCGCATCTGTCTTTCTTGTTGCGGAGTCGGCTGATGTGATAGCTCACAACCATTATTTTCATACTGAGCAGTTAAGTATTCTACGCTTAGCATTAATTCTTTTTTGGCAGCAGAGTAACTTGCGAGTTTATCCATCACAACCTTTAACAGCGTACTTCCCTGCCCTTTTAGTGATAGATTAAAGAAACGCATCGTAGCAACCTTATTCTTTTACTTCTGAACCAAAATATCTATTTCATCACCATCTTAATCTACGGCGCGCCAAAGGTAATGTAATACCCCATTTATTTTGATGAAAACCTCATCCAAATACCAAGTATCACCGAGTTGACCTCTGTTCTTTTTAATTTGGCTACAATAGATAGCACCGTATTTTTTAAACCACTGGCGGATCGTTTCATAAGTAACAACAATTCCCCTAGCAGCAAGCAATTCTTCAATATCACGAAAGCTCAATGTAAAACGATGATAAAGCCAAACTACATTGCTGATTATTTGTGCAGGATAACGATAACCGGCGTAGATATTAGAATTATTCATCTGCAGATTATCGCATAATTGGCTTGGAGATTGTTAAGTTGACAACACCGCTAAATTCATTTGGCCACAACACTTACCATGGCAACTGCGTTCCATCATAGACAAAGAAAGAGCCTGAATGTTTGGTTTGAAGGTTTTCAATTACCTTCATCATGCCTGTAATGCTTTGTGCTGGCGTTATTTTACCATCGGCTCCGCCCATTTCAGTTTTAACCCAACCGGGGTGGATGACTGCCGCTTTTACGCCATCATCTGAGAGTTCGCAAGCAAGCGATTTGATGATTTGATTAAGCGCAGCTTTGGATGCGCGGTAACTATAACGACCACCAGAGCTATTATCATCAATACTGGCGAGAATAGAGGTGAGGCCAATAATAGTTTTCGCTTTACTAGCTAGAATGTTTGCTAATAGCGCTTGAGTGATTAGCATCGGGGAAACGGTATTGACGGTTAATACTTCTATCCAGCCCTTTTGATCCATACCACCTAACTTTTCACACTGAAACCCACCCACGCCAGCGTTATGAATAAGCACATCTATGGGTTGATTTTTAAACACTGTTGTTAACTCAGCGATCTGAGCTTCATCCATCACATTCAGTTCATGCAGTTGAATGTTGGTATGAAGTGTCGCTAACTGAGATAGTTCTGTTGCCTGCGAAAAGTGACGAGAACAGGCAATTACATTGTGACCTTGCTGTGCATATTGCTTTACGAATTCAAGACCTAATCCACGGTTTGCACCGGTAATAAAAACAGTTGCCATTATTAGCTCTCTATTAAAGTATGAAAAAACGCGAAAAAAAAGAAGCGATATTTTTATAAATATCGCTTCTAATGATTATGCGGTTAGACTTTATTAAGAATTAAGCTGTTCGCGTCATCGATGCCTTCTGCTGCGCTTTCTTGTCTAATGTGCCGCTAAAGCGTGTTAAAACTAACGCAAGTAGCACCACAATCGCGCCAATCCAAGGCGTGTTCATGAGTCCCGCTTGTTCGACGATTAAACCGCCACCCCAGGCACCCAGTGCAATGCCCACGTTAAATGCGGCAATGTTAAGGCCTGATGCAACATCAACAGCCTCTGGTGTATGTTTTTCAGCCAGTTTTACGACGTAAACTTGCAGGCCTGGGACATTACCGAAGGCAAATGCACCCCAAACTAAAATAGTGGCTACCGCTGCAATAGGATTAACCGCAGTGAAATTGAATACCAGTAGTACCGCAGCAAGACCTGTAAAAATAATACTTAGCGCTTTAATTGGGCCCATTTTATCCGCCATTTTACCGCCCCAGATATTACCTATAGCAACCGACACCCCATAAACCAACATGATCAGACCGATAGAACTTGAATCAAAACCAGAAATCTGTTCCAAAATAGGTGCTAAGTAAGTAAATGCAATGAAGGATCCGCCGTAACCAATCGCTGTAATTGCGTATACCAATAATAAACGAGGCTCCGAGAGTACTTTCAATTGCGTTGAAATCTTAGTCGCTGCTGCCTGCTTTAAGTTATTTGGCACTAATAGCGCGCTGCCGATAAGTGCAATTAAACCGAGTAGTGCTACTACTAAAAAGGTTGACTGCCAGCCGAACGTTTGGCCAATATAGGTCCCCAGCGGAACGCCCGTTACCAATGCGACTGTTAAACCTGTAAACATGATAGCAATCGCACTCGCTGCTTTTTCTTTTGAGACTAAACCTGTCGCAATAGTGGTGCCTATTGAAAAGAACACACCATGTGCCAAACCGGTTAATATACGAGCAGTAATCAACGTTTCATATCCAGGGGCTTGCCATGCCAATAAGTTACCTGCTACAAAAAGTGCCATCACTGAAAGTAATACATGCTTGCGGTTCCAGTTTCCAGTCAACGCGGTTAAAACAGGTGCACCAATAGCAACACCCATTGCATATAGGCTGACCAACAGTCCGGCTGAAGGCAATGAAACATTTAAATCTTGTGCCATGGTAGGGATTAACCCTACTATGACAAATTCGGTCGTTCCGATAGCAAAGGCGCTGAGCGTCAATGCAAATAATGCTAAAGGCATAATTTTTCCCTCTTTTTCTATTTTTATATTGGAACACAATGTGTGTTTTTGTTTGATGGGCGCATTATTATTGATTTTTAAGTTGTGAAAAATAGTATTACTAACAAATTTCTTTTGTTAATATTGCAACAATAAAATTTAAGATGAAGGGATAAAACGTGCTGACTCGTTCTGATGATTTAGAAATATTACTGACAGTGATCGACAGTGGTGGCTTTTCTGCTGCTGCTGATAGCCTAGATATTCAGGTCGCCAGAGTGTCTCGTGCGGTGAGCAAAGTCGAAAAACAACTGGGTGTCACTATTTTAAACCGCACTACAAGACGGATTGAGCTTACCGATGAAGGGCGGCAATTTGTTGAGTCTGTCCGTCTGGGATTGCTGCATATTCATCAGGCCGAAGAGCAGCTTATTTCCCGTGGAGAATTACCCGCTGGCAGGCTACGGATCGATGCGGCAAGCCCCTTTGTTTTTCATCAGTTGGTGCCACTGATTCAGTCTTTTAAACAAGCCTTTCCAGATATTCAATTAGAGATCACTTCAAATGAAGGTTTTGTGGATCTGTTGGAAAAAAGAACCGACCTGGCGATCCGCATTGGTAAATTAAGCGATTCCACGTTACATGCGCGGCCGTTAGGAAAAAGTTTGTTATATATGGTGGCGTCACCAGAGTATCTGGCGAAAAGAGGTGTGCCAAAAAATGCCAGTGATTTATCGAGCCATCAATTGATTGGTTTTGCTGGCGCAAAGGTATTAAACCGCTGGCCATTAGCTGGGATTGATTATATTGAGCCGAATTTGACAGCCAGTAACGGTGAAACAGTGCGTCAACTTACACTCGCTGGAAATGGCATTGCTTGCTTATCAGGTTTTATGGTCAATGAAGATATCGTGGCTGGAAGGTTAGTTCCGCTATTAGAGCAAGAAAAGCTGACCAATACAGGTCGTGAGCAGATCAATGCCGTTTTTTATAAGTCTTCTTCTGTCGCGCGCCGTATATCGGCATTTATTGATTTTATTCAGCCAAAGCTGTCTTTGTAATCTGCCATATAAAATACCTTGTATTATTACGTTTAGCACAAAAGTGATTTGTTAATGATGCACTATCGTTAAATTAGAAGATACATACAATGGTACTTTTAACGTCATCTAATATGACGGTAAGTTCAGCTATGATAGGCATGTATCACTATGAAATATAAAAATAAAAATATACCAGCGGCTTGGTCGTATAATACTTCTACGCATTCACTTCTGGAATCAATCATTAGTCCCTGTGAGCTCAAGTCAAACGAGATTTTGGTAGCAAACAAAATCGCAGGTATCAATCCAGTGGATTGGAAGTTCATTCAGTCAAATCCACTCAACTGGAAAGATGGGCACATGCCAGGAGTCGATGGGGCTGGTGTGGTTATTGAAGTTGGAAAAAATGTGGATAAAGCCTTACTTGGCCAGAGAGTTGCTTTTCATCAATCATTAAAAAAGCAAGGCAGTTTTGCTCGATTTACCGTTTTAAAGCATGGACGAGTGATGAAGGTACCTGAAAAAATGTCTTTTGCTTTGGCTGGGGGATTACCGTGTCCTATGCTGACAGCCTGGCAAGCTTTCAGTAAAATACCATTAAAAGCAGGGCGCAATGTTCTGATTGTTGGAGTTGGTGCCGTCAACAAAATCGTCATTCAGTTATTATCGAAAGCGGGTTTTAATGTTGATGTTCTTTCCACAAGCCTCTCTGTTGAGATGTCGAAAGCGCTGGGAGTTATCCGTCTATTAAGAGCACCTGAAGAAATAACCCTCAACTATCATGCAATATTCGATGCTGTCGGTCAGGATAGTGCGAGTCGCTTCGTCAAGCATTTAAAAGCAAATGGTCATATCGTTGCTATTCAAGATCGTATCGATAAACCGCTTGACCCTCCTTTTACACGTACCATCTCTTATCATGAGATCGCGCTGGGGGCATTACATGATTACGGAGACAGTGAAGACTGGACTGAACTAATGAAAGCTGGTGAACAGCTGATGGAACTCATTAGCTCAGATCAACTGATAATTGATGAACCTGTCGTTTTCTCCTTTGATAAACTGCCACAAGCACTTGCACACAGTGAAGAAACAAAGCTCAAGACAGTGGTGAAAGTTGATTAAGCACGATGCTTTTTCATCATACCTTTGATTGAAAATTCAATGCTGCCTAGTGAGCAAGGTGGCATTGAATTAAGTGTTCGTTTGATGTTATTGAAAATGAGGTAATACATCACGGGCAATTTGTTTTAGGGAATCTTCGATAGGTTGTGTATTTCGTCGAAAGGTATTGTCAACTTATCTGACTAGGATGACTAAAGGCTATAAAAATAGCCTTAATCTAAATTTTGGATACAACTAACCTGCACCCATTCAGAGAATGAGCGATCGCGGAATGCTCTATAATGTTTCGCTTGCATTAAATGACGGCCAAAACGAAACAGATTATTTACCACTCCGTGGCAACTTAAAAACCGCTGGGCTTGACCCTGTGATTTGAATTTACGCATCTGTCGTTCTTGTTGCCGAGTAGGCTGATGTGAGAGCTCACATCCATTATTTTCATACTGAACCGTTGAGTGTTCTACACTTGGCATTAATTCTTTTTTTGCTGCAGAGTAGCTTGCTAGTTTATCAGTCACAACCTTTAATGGCGTACCTCCCTGCCCTTTTAATAATCGTTTAAAGAAGCGCACCGCTGCCGCCTTATTCTTTCGTTTCTGAACTAAAATATCTATTTCATCACCATCTTGATCAACCGCTCGCCAAAGGTAATGTAATACGCCATTTATTTTGATAAAGACCTCATCCAAATACCAGGTATCACCAAGTTGACCGCGATTCTTTTTGATCTTGTTGCAATAGATAGCACCGTATTTTTTACACCACTGTCTAATCGTTTCATAGCTGACAACAATGCCTCTAGCAGCGAGCAGTTCTTCAATATCACGAAAGCTAAGTGTAAACCGATGATAAAGCCAAACGGCATGGCTGATGATTTGTGCAGGGTAACGATAACCGGCGTAGATATTAGAATTATTCATCTGCAGATTATCGCATAATTAGTGAGGTAGTTATTAACTTGACAGTACCCACGCCATTGATCTTAATAAAGACCTCATCCAGATACCAAGTATCTCCAAGCTGACTACGGCTCTTTTTTATTTGATTGCAATACATTGATCCATACTTTTTGCACCACTGACGAATCGTTTCATAACTAGCAACGATACTTCTGGCCGCAAGCAATTCTTCAATATCACGAAAACTAAGTGTAAATCGATGATAAAGCCAAACTGCGTGACTGATTATTTGGGCAGGATCACGATAACCTGCATAGATATTTAAATTTTTCATCAGCAGATTATCGCACAATTGGTTGAGGGGTTGTTAAGTTGACAGTACCATGTGCTTCATATTATATAGTTTCAATTATCTCTTTTACATTACTCTGCGCTTGCTCAAGAACTTCTCTAGAGACCCTCGCGGTAACACATGAATGATCATTCGATTCAAACAAACGAAACACTCTAGTTAGTAATGCCAAGCACTGCCCTGGACTAAAATATTTATCAGGGCAACTATATTTCCCCAAATCAGTACTCTTGTTGTGGACCCAGTGACGTCTTAGTGTATTCAAAGCCTTTATTTGAATATACAGGTCACTCTCAGAGACGTTAGTTTGACCTAGATAAGTTTCTGCTAAATATTCGTATCTCACAACAGGTGAACATTGCTTATCTGCTTTAGTTTTAGATTCTTTTTCTATCACATAATCATAATAAAATGCTTCAAGAGCCATTGCAGTAAACGTTTGAGCTATCAACCAACGCCCAGTCCAATTCGGGCAGTCAACATCTGTAATATCTTTAGGTATTTCGTTAGGTGCGTACTTATGAACTAGAAATTTGAAGTCTTCAGCCCAACCGTTAGCTTGTAGGATTACAACTCGGAGAATCATCCCGAGCCCACTCTCTCTGATTTGAACCAACTCACCATCGATTTCTTTTAACATATTCTCAATTCCGTACGAGAGTAATCAACACATAACGCCTCAATAACCGGCGCAGCTTTGCTGCGTCCGGCGCCGTAGGCGCGTAGTTGATTGATTTGTTATGTGTTATTTCGGTCGAGATTCTGAAACACAGTCTAATATTTTTGGTAGCTCTTCTACATACAAATGCATCTTCACTTTAATGATGCCCACTCCTTCAAGCGCGATAGACGATACATCTGAAGGTACTGAATCCTTATTTGGGTATGCCATACAGGCAATCGAGATGCTTCTTCCCTCAGATTTATTCATATCTACGGCAAGTATTACATCGACGCCTTTGCTATAACATGAATCACCAAGTTTCTGCCTTTTGTACATCGCGGATTCAACATTCACAATGTGACCTGAAGCCCACGGATTGGGTTTACCCTGAGTGCTATGCTCAACATCTAAACCAACATTTAAATTCTCTTCGACATCACAAGTGTCGGAAGCTTTTGCCGCAGCACTAAGGAGAGCAAAGACGAGCATTGTGACGGCTATTTTAAAGATGGAAAAAGTATTTTTTTCGATACTCATAATGTATTTCAAAGTCCGTATTTACACATAACGCTTACTTAAGCGGAAAAATATAGTTGGCTAAAATGTTGAACGGAGTGAAAACAGCTAACTGTATTTTTTCCGTTTGAAGTTCTTGTTAGGCGATTTCATGACTGACGTCAAAACCAATTTCACTTAAACTTAAGAATGTTAAGCTAATACCAACATCTTGCGCTCTTTCATTCATTTTATCGATTCTTTCTGGTGTAGTGCTAGTTTTAGTATTAAGAATGACTATTAAATGAAATTCAGCTTCATGACCTGTAATAGATAAATATTTATCAATTACATCTTTAGAACGCCTTATAGAATGTGTAATAAATGGAAAGAAATGATCTGGGTTTCTAGTCCACTTAATTTCAAATATTTTATTTGCAGATTTACCTTTAAAATCTATAACACCGTCAAACTCAACAGAAGTACCATTTTTTCTAAATCTTACATTACGTTCAATTTTTCCATGTTGGCTTTCTAAGTAATTTAACGTTTTGTCCTCAACATCTATGGATAGCCTCATCGCTTCATTTCTTGGTAATGTTGATAATGTTGATAAATCTATTTTGTTTTTGTTAATCCCTTCATTGTTTTCAGTAGAAATGAGCTCTTCTTCAAGAGCTTCTTCCGCTTTACGTCTGATATTATCTTCTTTACTTAGAGCCTCTTTCTTGAAATCAAAATAATTTTTATCTTTTCTAATTATTGCAGCTAATGTTTGCAAAAACTCTAATTCAGTTACTGCTGTTGCGACGATAAAAATAGCAGCAAAATAAGTAGCCCAATATGATGAAAACAAGGCAAGAGAAGTAACAATTAAAATAGAAAATAACTTTGTTGCATGCTTTTTATGTATTTCAAAAAAGGAAGTAAACAAACATATAATAGAGACGCATATTAGTAATGTCCCTATTAAATTTTCGTATGTTACCGGTTTGATAATTTCCAATACTGACTCCATTCTTGGTTAATCGCCTAACGCTTACATAAGCGGAAAATTATAGTTGGCTATAATGTTTGAGGAACGAAAAACAGCCAACTGTAATTTTTCCGTTTGATGTTCTTGTTATGTTTAACTCACCAATTTATCTCCATAACCCCATATAACTGTACCTGTTATAACAAGTATATGAGCACAATAACCTAAAATCTTTCGTGATTTTGGAACTTCAGGTTTGACTGTTCTTCTTGAATCAATGTTAGCTTGAACGAAAGAATTGTCCGATATTTTGAGACCTTTTTTCTTAGCGCTTTTTTGTGCTGCTTTGAAAACATCATCATAAATATATGAGGAAAGTCTGAATTCGACTATTACTGCAAGTAACACAACAATAGATCCAGAACGAGCAAACCACGTTGTAACTTCAAGAGATTTCATATCACAAAGTACAGATATTCCAGCAAAGCTGATTGCAGTTAGAAGCATTGACCATTCAACTTTATATTTTGAGAATTCCACAATACTTCCTTTAAACATAACGCTCCTATAACAGGTGCAGCTATGCTGCATCCTTGTTTATAGGCTTGTTAGGCGTTTCTTGATTTTCTCTGTCCTCTCTCATTACCCTTAAGATTCTTCTGAATCTTGGAAAGAATAATATAAAGAAAACCACATAAGCTGATGATAGCCCAACAATGAAAAGTGGCTCATTCGTAATTAGGTCACTGATTCTCTTTAAATCACTCTTTTTATTTGCTCTTACCTCAAGCTCGTTAATGTCAGATGAATACGCTTCGATGAGTAATTTCAAATTTGCTAGGGACTCTTCAGAGCTACCAGTTTTTATACTAGATACAACCAGCTCAATAAGAGCAGGATTTCTAACGTCATTAAAATCAACCTTATAATCTTTCCTAACATCATCGTATATAGTATCAAAAACCTTTTTATAAGATTCTTTCGTTGCAAAATCTAAGTATCCGCTATTGATAATATTCAATTCAGCTACTTGGACAATTTCAAGGAGCCTTGGAGGCGTTAAAATATCTGCTTCCCTACTTTTTATATCAACTAGCCTACTTAGCCGTTTAATATCTATTGGTTGATTATTAATGACATGATCTTCGACAATTGAAACTAATGTTGTTTTTACAGTTTTTACTCTTTCAACCTCAGCCTTTCTTTCTTCTTGTTCAGATCTATTTATTTGATACCAAGTTAAGCCGATGGCTACAACTATACTTATGACTGTAGTTACTACAGGGGATATCCAGGCATATTTACCCTTTTGCTCAATAGGGAGAGAAATGTTGACCACATCCCCTTTAACACTTGTACTTTCCATTTAGACTCCCTGATGAAATAGTTGCATGACGCCTAGACATAATGACTTCCCACTAAGGTGCTAGCCTCTACAGTGGGTTAGTTTTTCAACCAGAGCCATAATATATCTATCAATAATATAATGTGGAGGCTAGCATGAATAAACATAGCATACTTTTCATTGGGTTAGATACTCACAAAACATTTACTGAAGTCGCATATATCGAAGATGTTCGTGGTGCAAAACCACAACATTTAGGTCGCATACTCAGTAACAAATCAGCATTTAAAAAACTCGTTAGGCAACTGCAATCTAAATACCCGCAAGCAACACTGCATTTCGTTTATGAGGCTGGCCCTTGTGGTTACTGGATATATCGATTACTCACCAGCTTACACCAATGTTGCTACGTGATTGCTCCTTCACTCATTCCAAAGAAACCTGGCGACCGTGTAAAAACAGATAAACGTGATGCATTGAATCTTGCAAAGTTACTTAAATCTGAAGACCTTACACCTATTTACGTACCTGAGCCAGAAGATGAAGCGATGCGGGATCTTTCTCGTGCACGCGAAACAACCATGAAGGATCTCAAAGATGCAAAATATCAGCTTAAAGCACTCCTTTTACGCAATAACATAAATACCACAATAAAAGATAATTGGTCATCTCAACACCTAAGATGGTTGGCTGAATTGATTCTGCCCTCACCCTGTCAGCAAATCGTGTTACAAGAAGCTGTACTTACAATTACAGAGAGAATACAGCGCTTGAAACGTCTTGATAATGAGTTAACGCATCAGGTTAAGAATTGGCGTTATTACCCTGTTGTTAAAGCACTACAAGCGATGCGAGGTATCAGGCTTTTAGTTGCAACGGGTGTTATTGCTGAACTAGGTGATTTAACTCGATTTGATCATCCAAGAAAACTAATGAGTTACCTTGGCTTAGTGCCAAGCGAACATTCAAGTGGTAGTAAACGGCGACTTGGTGCTATTACTAAATGCGGTAATAGCCGTGCAAGAAGACTACTGGTCGAAGGTGCACATACTTATAAATACAACGCAAATATTTCAAAAGAGATGCAATTAAGACAAGAAGGGTTACCGAAACAGATCACTGATATTGCCTGGCAAGCTCAATGCCGTTTATGTCGACGATACCAACGGTTAATGCATAAAGGTAAGCATCGTAATGTTGTGGTAACAGCTATCGCAAGAGAGATGGCTGCATATATATGGGCCATTTCACGAGAAGTCGTGTTAAGCCCTGTAGATATAAGATCACGTATTGCTAGGTTACCCGCATGAATAAAAGTTTTGAATTAGCGTATAGAATCAAGCATCGGGTGTGGCACAACCACCGACGGCGTTATGCAGGCAACGAGGTGTATTATCGTTGAACCACGAACATAGACTGAAGACAGGTGCCACGACGAAATAAGTAAGGTAGGCACTGCTAACCAATAGGTTAGTAATCCACGAATATCAGCATGATAACCGACGAAATTACTTGCTTCATTCTGTACGTTAATTCTCTTAATAACAGAGAAAACTATAAGGCTCTAAATATACTGAGCAGGGAAAAGTAATATTTATATTGACGTGGGAAGTCATACCAACGCCGCGTTAAGCGGACTAAAATAGTGGGTTATAATGTGTAGCGAAGCGAAACGTAACCCACTGTTTTAGTTCCGTTTAAACGCCTTGTGTACGCCCAGCATGGGTATGAACTAATGAGGTGAAAGTCCTCTGTAGGAAGGTCACCGTTTAATCAATTAAATGATTAAACGCTAACTACTAGCGAATGGCAAGGGCTTATCCGTGAGGATG